>Ga0268261_10000484_pt1 | contig 25075 bp, 23 predicted proteins | sample TergutNc150P1_FD_190353 | JGI IMG/M metagenome (GOLD analysis project Ga0268261, IMG submission 190353) | Nasutitermes corniger P1 segment gut microbial community from laboratory colony in Florida, USA - Nc150 P1 (SPAdes) (version 2) | ecosystem: Host-associated > Arthropoda: Insects >...
CCCCCCCCCATTTGTCTGTATGGAGGGAACAGGCAAAACTTTACCTTTACCTTTATAGCCATTTATGTGATGGGGTTAATCTTTAAAAATACCCCTATTACTGTCACTTGTCTTTACTTTAATTTTTCTCTAATTAAAAAACTAAAATGTGTGTGTGTGTGTGTGTGTGTGTGTGTGTGTGTGTGTGTAATATTCTTGTGCATATTTTTTTACAGTCAGCATGATGATGACTTGCTTTTAGGCCAGAACATGAAGCTGCAATGTTATTAAAAAAATGAAAACAGTTTGCTTTAGTAATGAAGCTGCATTAGACAGAAGTGCCCTTGCTGTTGATCATTAAAAATATTACATCTTATATAGATGACTCTGTATGTTACAGTTTATGCACAAACACAGACAGTTCAGCATATTTTTGAGTAATGTACATAAGATTATAGTCAAAATTAAATTCACCATATTCATGAATGTTATGTGATGTATCTAGTTAGGCATAACATCTTGGATCCTAACCTTAATATTCACCACTGTGAGAATTTCAAATTTCGTGTACTTTACATGATTTTGTGGTTGCTGTGGTGAAGTTTGTAGGCCAGGAGAGTTCAGTCAGCACTGGCGGTTCAGCAAAGGTTGAGACCAGCTGTTCCCTTCGCCACTGCTTGTAGACAGGCTGTGGCACCCACCCCCAGCATGCAGCACTTGGTTGATAAGGAGTGAACATACCTCAGCTTCCTGATTTGTGTACATGACATGGCGTTTTGTTAACCAGCTGTACATATGATATACGGTAGTGTCCAGGTGAAAGCCCATTAAAAATGGTTTCCCTCCTAAAATGGTAAAATAATTTGATCCCAAAAACAGAGAAAATGCAATTTTATACCATCTAAAACATTCATGCATGTCCTGCTCAGAAGGCACATTTTACAAGTTGTGAGTTTAAATTCTCCTGGTGTAAATGTATTTATTTTGCTGAACATATGTGAACTGCAGTATGGGATGTGTACTGTATACAGCTCACTTAATGATAAATCATTTTCTGTGTAAGTATTTTAGCACTGTGTATTTGGTGAAGTAATGAGGGTAAACCTAAAGCCAAACTATTTTTTAAACTTAATAGTGTCTTTATAAGTTAGTTACAGTTCTATCAATAAATAAGTAAAGTCTGCAAAAAAATGCATTTATAATTCAATGTAATTATTAATACATGTGGCAAGGAAACGGTTCAGTGTATTGCAAACTCACAGAAGGGTACAGACAGTTAGTGTGTGAAGATGGAATGGACTGAGTGCTCTTTAATTAATGCTTTTCAAGACATTTCCTCCTTAAGATCTTAATACTGTTTGGCCACTTGGAGGATTTCTTAAGACAGAACCCCTGCATTTTCTATATACAGCTTTGTACCTTTATGATTCTGTAATTTTGTGTGTTTTTACACCTATTCATGTAGTTCTAGACTTGAATGTCAGCATAATGTGATGGCAGAAAACCATTTGTTCAGTTTACAAAAATCATTTTATGGATTTTAAGTATACATTTATGGGCCATGTGCCATGAGCATGTTATGCAGTATATGTATTCTAACATAAAAAAATAACAGCTTCATATTTTATCTTGTTTGTGTTATAAACGGTGACATAATAAACTGGCCATTGCTTCCTACCCAATTTTATGATATTAAGGACTAGCAAGATTAGAAGTTTCCACAGCAGTTTCTGGGATGTGATTCTGTGTCACTAGTTTGGAATTTCAAACCTTTCAAAGGACTATAATGCCTTCTTGAGGGATTCTTGTGGACGATGCCTTACAACTGTCACAAACTTTTATTTTTAGCTTGCAGACACCAGGATGAAATTACACTTACAATTTACCCTGTACACAGTGGATCAGTGGCACTGCCTTTACACAACTAATACTCTTTTCAGACACTTGTTTCCTGGCACCAAGTAGTGAATATTTCAAGCACCTCAACAGTAGTGATATTTCATTGTTGGAAATGCTATCTTATCTTTTCAGTTTTTATATGTGAAAATTTTCTTTGTCCTTGATCTGTGTTTATCAGTGGACAAATGAAGGAACATAACTATCTGACAGTAATGTGCTTGCCCTTTTCAAACAGCATCTTCATCATCAGTGCTACAAGACACAATCATTGTCTCATTAATTGCATCTCTTCTTGCATTGTAATGTCCATCACCCAATCATCACTTCCTTATATGGAAGGTAGCAATGTGATATTTTCATCCTCAAAAGTTGTATCATAAAAGATGTTGACATTAGTAAAAGAGCCTCAAGTCTAAAAATAAAGGTGGTGTAGGATAAAATAAATTCACACTTTGAAGGATAGCAGTGTAAATATTCTAGACATGCAATGTTAGCAAGTTATAAACATAAAAAACCTTGTAACATACTACGGCTGCATTGTCCAAGAGCAATGAACCTGTTTGCAGTACATGCTGTATTGTGCTCATATGGTAGTTCAAACTATCTTCTACTTCATCATCAGGTGCTACAACTTCATTGTTTGAAGGTTTTTGCCTTCTCAACTACTTCCTTCCATTTAACCAGATCCTGGATGCATTTTGTCCAATAATTTATTTTCATGATTCTTAGAAGTTCATACTATCACCAATAGAAATTGACTTCAATAGCAGAACACAAATCTTGTATGTACAAGCACAGGGTACTTACCAATGATAATAAACATTCTGATTCTTTACCATCTAAAACAGTTGAGTCCAGCTAAAGCACTTCTGTATGTAACTTTTATATAAAATAGTGTCTTCAGTGCATGGATGTGGACAAGATAAAATGGACTAACTTGGCAATACAACCAAACTAAACCAAAGCCTACTTCTGATGATAGAAAATATAACTGATTTTTTATTTATTTGTGCAGCGTATTTTCACTATTAAATTGTAGATATGAGTACACTATGATTGAGGAACTTAGGTTACATCATAAACCTATTAGTTAAAGTGGTTAAAGAACCATTAAGAAAGTGGGTGTTGAAGTGTGTATTGTGGGGCATACAAGTCAGATATACTTGTATAAGTGTCACAATCCACAGCAGAAGTGTGAGAACTGGATATACCTGCACCATAAAATCAACTAACCCAGTGGGTTGGAGTCCTCATAGGAAGCTGACAGTTGTGCAACTACTGAAGAAATTCGTCTCCGTTAATGGAAAGTTGAATATTTATTTACATCTTCACAAGATACCCCCCATACTGGGCACTATCCTGAGCCAGATGAATCCTTTACATTTCATACCCTCCTATCTGCATCAGAGAATGATCTGTCGCAATGTAATTTGTCTACTACATGTCCCATAGGGACTTCGGATTGAACCTGAAACTTCGCAGTGTGAATAACCGCAAGTACCAGTATTTTGTAATATAATACAGTCTTAGAAGTAGATATTCTATAAAATCAGTATGTGAGGTTATGGATTTATATTGTACTGGAAATTTGGATAGGCCATATATTGACCATTTATTTATTCCGTATGTGAAGCTCATATTGGTGCAGTGTGAGAAGGTGGTGGGGCAGTCCTACAATTGCATCTTGGTTCAGCAATAGCGTGCTCACACTGTGACAGCATTTGTTTGAATCCAGGAACGCAGCAGCACCTTGTCTATTGAAGCACCAGCAAAATCCCCCCACCACACCCGATACACCGTCAATAATAAACGACTACTTGCTTCACCAATGCTGTATAATCTTCACAATTGGCACGTCCTGCAATAACATGCACGAAACAGCGATGCAAGAAAGCGTACCACTTCCACATGAAGCTCAGGCCAGGCAGTTCTTGTACGTTCAGTCAACAGTAACTTCATCTTACATAGCGGGGCTTCAACCCCAGCAGCCCAGACTCAGTGGCCACCAAGTTCAGTCTTGTTGGAAAAAAAAAGTCTCCAGTTTGAACCTCAGTCAGGATTTGTCTCGAAACTCCGCAGTTCATTTGGACAGATGATGGAATAGTGCTTAAAATCATCTTCTCACTTAACCATTCAACATTATGTATGTGTATAGCCTGGGATGGGTTCTCAAACTCAAATAGTATGTGTGCCAAAAGGATAATTCTGAAACTGAAGGCGAGCTGCACTTTAGTTTAAGTAACAAAGAGGGTATTTTTGTTGTAATTAAACATGTCACTAAGAATACTTTATACTTTAAACAATGAAACCAAGACATAATTAATGGATTTAATGCACTATGATCTTTTTGGTAGTGTATGTTGTACGTCACCATCCAGACATAGCCTTGAGCCCAACTATGAAGAAAGGAAAAAATATGCAAGATTGTCGATAGGCCTAAGAGTCTTGTAAAATGCATTGCTGAAAGACCTTGAAATTTTAGGGTGTGTGAGTTTTTTTTTTTACTACATTCTCCTGGAACCATATAATGTTGAAAGAAAAATTACTGGCAAATTATGTAATGGACAAGATTTGCAAGGAAGCCGTTGTCATCTTAGTGAGATATTATAATCTCGGCAGTTGCCTGGAGATGACGAGAACCACAAGGAATTTCAGTCGGTATAGACAGTGACTCGACAGAAATTCGAACCTTGTGCCTCCCAAAGACAAATATGCCTGCTTATCACCAGGGGCGTTCACTTTCACTTTCATCCCTAATTTTGTATTCTTTTTCTTAAAGAAGGCTCCAAAATTTGTACAAATTTCAGGCCCCACCCACCTGGATCCGCCCCCGCATGTCACGTCACATTCACGTCTTCAAACATCATTTCTCACACAATCTTCTGAGACGCCAATATAATGAGGTAAAGGTAAAGGTAAAGTTCACTCTAGAACAGGCCACGAAGGCCCAGAAGGGGAACAGATGTATAGCTCTGCTCTTTCTTCAACCTCGGCGCTAGATGGGAGTGGGTGGTCAACGCCACGCCTCGCCCTCTTACCCCGGGAAAGACCGGGTACCCATTGAATAGGAGGCTGGGTGGGCCCCAGGGCCGGTCTGGACGGGGGCGGAAAATCTCGCCTCCGCCGGGATTCGATCACCGGACCGGCTGGCCCGTAGAGAGTCGCTATACCGACTGCGCTATCCCGGCCCTTAACGTAACGAGGGCAGTATCGATAAGAATGACACCTCTCGGGGGCAGTTGAAATTAACCATCGGCCTTGTGCGACTGAGTATGCAGTGGCAACAAATGGGTTGTTGATGCTGTTGACATTCCTCGAAGCGGAAGTCAACGTGCTGACCGAGCGTTTTACTGGGCCAAAGGTACGTGTGTCTGAACATATTTTGTTTGTTACAGTCCGATATATTAAATAGGTAGTGTGCAAGGATATATATGATTGCATGGTACTTCAGGTGAGTTTATAGTTACAGTAATCATTAATTAGCACGAAAAATGGGTTTAAAATTCGTAGCCATTTTGGCGCCCTTTATAATTACACAAGACAGTAGGGTATTTGACGTGTGCTAATTGAAATTCTTATTCAGAAGTTAATAAGCGTTTGTTTGGCGATGTTAACGTTCGTACCCAATATGTTGCAGAATGGAAATAAATTTTGTATATTTACGAGTCATATATATATATATATATATATATATATATATATTAACATGAACTTGCAAATTCTTGTAGCTATCATGGATTCCCGTGTTGCTTGGCACCCATATGAATATTTGGACATCTGGATTATAATGTTGTACCTTAAGAGTTACAGAATTTATTATGTTCATAATAAATTCCCAAATACTATTATGCAGAGGTAAGTTTATTGGGTACTAGAAACAAAATGAATGGGTTTTAGTTAACACCAATTTTGGGAGTCTTTTGATTCGAAAGCCACAGGCATATTTGAGTTGTCCTAAACAAAAAACCTATTCTACATTATTAACACGTGTGTAACAAACCTTACCGAATCTCTCGTAGAACATGCGCTATTCTTTTTTTTTACAGGCTTAATAAATTAGCATGAAGCATTCATTACAAATACATTCCTGTGGCCCATTCTGGATTTGCAGGCTTCATGTGTTGGTGTACTGGCGTCCAAAAATTGTTTAATTCATACTTACGATTTACAAAACAAAACCCAAAACATTCATTGTAAAGTTGTAGCCACTTCTGCATGGAATACTGTCATGCAAAATATTGTGTTGTATGTTGGAGTGTAAATGAAGGTTCAGGTCCTCTGGAAAGTGACACCACATTGACTGTTAATAATGACTGATGTTTCATACAAGTGTAGTACTGTCATGTGCAGACTCAAATAGCCCATGTGCTGGCTTGGTGGAGGCACACCACTTCTCCAGTAAGCCCTTGCTACCAGTTGACATGGCAGACATCCCATAAAAATTATGAGGAACTATTGCAGTTACATTTTCTATTAAAACTTGTATTTCACATGCTTTGCAATAAAGTCCCTTATATTGCAAGGTAGAAGAGAGGTGTTTCACAGGCGTGCACACACCCACACACTTATCATACAGTATAATATTCTAGGAAAACCTGTGCTGCTAATATTAGGCTCCTATCTTCCTTGTACAAAAGAAAGTCATTGGCATTACCTCTTATCATATCAAGAAGGAAGAGGTGGATGGGACATGGCATATACAGAAGAGAACATAAATGCATAGAAGGTTCTAGTGGGTAAACCTGAAGATAAGAGATGACTTGGAAGACTAGGTGCAGGCAGATGATATTAAAATGGATCTTAAAGAAATGTGTTGGGAGGGCATGACGTGAATGCATCTGGCTCAGTACACTGACAAGTGTAACACAGTAACGAACCTTCAGCTTTTATAAACTGCAGGGAATTTCTTGTACTGGCTGAGAAACTAGTAGCTTCTCAAGAAGTACTCTACTCCATGGAGTAAGTTTGTCACTAGAACCACATCAGATTCACTGGGAGTTATTGATAAATTTGCATATACATACAACCAGGTTTTGACACTATGATAGGGACTGAATAATTTGAGTTGCTAAGAGCAAGTGTTGTTCCATGCAAAGAGTATGATATTATCATAACAGTGAAGAAAAAATATTGCATGACAAACTACAGGCATGTAGGTATATTACTTAAATTGTTAGGTGGTGATTTGATTGAAATTTAAAATATAATTCTGTTTGTTATCGGTCTGTTTGTTTACTGGTCTACTGGTAACTGCAAGGGTGCAAAAGGTGATGGAACTTTATACTACAAAGTGAAGATCTGTTAATATTGCCATTCTTCAGGTCTCGAGTGTGTGTACCTACCTGAATGGGCAGAGGAATTTACCTTTTCAAGGACACAGGTGGCTGAACTCTCGAAATGATGTTGGTCTTGGGAACTTATGTTTGAACCATGATTGGCATGGCATTGATAGGAGGTTGGTGCTCAAATGTATGTCACATTGAGCAAGACAGTACAACATGTGCCTTCTGAGGAACTAACTGGCACGTCAAAATGCTTGGCACTGTAGATGAGTTGTCACATAAACTGGTGTTGTAACAGAGTTCAGCTGTACACACTGCCTTTAGTGAGTGACTGTGTATCAGCACTAACAGCATTTATCACTGAGAATGTATAGATATGTGTCTGAGACAAACTCAGAGTTTCATACAGTTGAAATGAGGACACATATGATGTTGACAGACCAGTAGCAAATCTTACTGTCAGAAGGGAGTTTACTTTGCTGGGATAAAACTATATAGCAATCTCACCTTTAAGATTAAATGGTTGTTCACTGACATTAAACAATTTGAAATAACACTGAAAGAGTTCCGTATGAATGACGTTTTCTGTGCTTGTGTACAATCTGTATGTACTAGGAAATGAGTGACTGATTACAATCAAGGTCAGACTCTGAATTCTGTACCGTTATTTATGTTGTACATATGTGTGTATACAGTTACAAGTGTATATTCGTGTATAGATAAGTTGCTGTACAGACATATGTATGCTATTATATACTTTGTTTGTTGTAAAATGTTCCTTGTTATATGTTCTTTGACTGTTATAAGGAGTGTCTCCTTCAAAGTGTGTTTCATACTCTCTTTTTTTCCTCACACAAATTACTAGAGTCTGTGTAATGGATATTTTTGTATCTGTGTATATTTCTGTCTGGCCATCGATCAGTGATAAAAAGAAGTGGCCAAACAGTCAATCGCCGCCACTTTTTGGTCTCTATTAAAATTCATTTCCATCTCAGTATGATCAATAGCTCATTTGACAGCATTTTGTGGATCAACCAACCTCTGTGAAGAAGCCTTCTGCCAGGTGAAGATACTTAAATCAAGATACCGAAGCCATCAGACCGATGAACGTTTAAAATACTGCCTTCAATTTGATTGGAAAATCTGGAAGAAAGAGACCACTTACACACCTTAGGTGATGGGACCATAGAATTAAAGTGGAACATGGGACGGTGTGGACTGGTTTTGTCTAGTTTAGGATAGGAAGAAGTGGCGGGCTGTTGTGAGCAGAGCCATGAATCTTCGGTTTCCATGAGATACGAGGAATTTCTTGACTAGCTGAGGACCAATTAGCTTCTCATGAACTCTCCTTTATGGAGTTAGCTTATTTAGCATACATGTATTTCAAATATGTGCTTACTTCGTCATTCGTCACACACTAACGTCGCAGTAAACAGCAAACAGGAATACCAATTGCTGAGTCGAAAATTTAACAGTTACTGGTTGACAACATGTTTGGGAAGTGTGATGGCGCCAATATGTGTATGTTGCACAGTGCCAGGCCGTCTGTTATTTGTTATGATCGTCTTCTGTTACAGTCATATGTTTTACATTTCGTATTGAAAACTCACGATTGTTCTGTGGCAATTAATGATCTGCAGTTAGACCGAAGCATCATCTTTAGTAAAAGCAGTTTGTGTCAGTACGTAATCGTCACTGTTGGCACCCAAATATTTTCACTTCTCTTATTTCGTTAATGTTTAAAATTCGGTCATTTCTCACTTGCCCTGTCTGTTGTTTAAATCAGATTTCACAATGTTGATCGAAATCCATATGGTTGAGATTTGGAGGTTTTTTAATTAGTCGCTTTCAAGGAATCTTGCAGTTTAGTGTACGTAGTTGCGTGTGTGTAGTGTGGTGAGCTAGCTGTTGTAGAGCAGTCAGTACCATTAGTGTTTACGAGAGAAGCATATATTGAAACGGTTGTGGAACTGTAGTCGGCCTTTATCTGACATTTCCACTTTGGCATTTATTGTAGTCGGTACTTAGTAAAGCAGGAATATACGCACGGCATAATATCACAACTTGTGATTGTGTGGTAAGTTTCTAACCTAGACACCAACAAATTGGGTACTTCAAATGTGCTGTCATAACTAATAAATAATAATCATATGATGCCGTCATCTGACGTTAAAACGTTGGGCAGAACCAATGTGAAACATAAGAAACTGCAAAGATGCATGCCTGGGATTAGTGTGCATATATTGCAGTCCAGTTTCAGATGAAAGTGATTTGTGTTTCAGCTGATAACAGTGATGTGGGGCTATAATAATAAGTGTATAGCTATTTTTAGCAATCTTATGAGCTTGTTTGAATGTAACACATACAATTTTAACTTTACAGTTTGTGGTTATGTCCAAAATTGATGTGTTGCGTAAACTTGGAGTGGGTCGCAGGGAGCCTTTTGACCCATTCTTTGCTGAAGGTGATGCTGTGTGCAAAGCATACAAGCGTGAAGGCATTGTGGATATTGATGATGAAGATTTGTGCCACGAAGTGTAAGATATGCTGCTGTTAACTATTTTTGTCTTATGTCTTGGGATTACAAATTGTATTTATTGTTATAAGTGTGCCTTTACCGGAATGGCAGGGATGTTTAATTTTAGATAGTTTGTGTATGAAGTTGTGTAAGCTGGGTAATTGGCAACCAGCCACTGTCACTCTGCTGACCTATGTTTACAGTTCCTCATCACCGATATACTGACTTGAAGAAGTGCCATTTGTGCATATCTTCGATGGTTTTGAGTAATTTCATTGCGAATCACATCACATTACGTAACCCAATCACTGACCATGAGGAATACTACTGGCCCATGGGTGATACACATGCATATTTTCTTTTACCCCAAGTGACTGGAGAGTAATATTTGCAAGGTTCTCTGAGAAGTAGGAAACGTATTGCAAAAATCAAACATTGGCCTGCCAGCTGCCAGAGTTCACATAATGATAGTAAATGTATTCCAGATTGCGTTTAAGGGCCCATTATATGTGAGGAAAGTGTGTACACTGTAAAAATGGTTCAATAAACTGACAGAAAATTTTACCTCCCATAATGATAAAGGAGCTTATTTTAAAATAGTTTCAGAACTTTCTTCAGCCTTTCTATGGTATAAAATTAATCATACAGCTGAAGTTGCTACAGTTGAACAGGTTTCGCAATGTCGTATTGCGTTTGTCGTGTTAGACAATTCTATCAGAAGTGGATGGATTGTTGTCATTCTGTCACTAAAAACGATCCCATTACAGGCCCATAGCATTCCAGGAGGTTAAGGCTCCCAGAATTTCTAGACAGTCAGCACATGAAGGTGGTAAGGTTATCAGCCCTACACACTGGCTGCCTTTACCCCCAGGAGATACCCCTGGTACTCATTTCTGTTAGTGGTTGAATCAGCGCCGAGGCCATAGTCCAGCCAGAATTCAGTCATTGAAAAATACTAATGACCTAATCAGGGATCAAACCCACAAATTCAAGCTTGTAACACAGTGTTTCAACCAACTGTGCCACCACATACCCTCCATTCTGCTACTAAGAAACTTGTAATTATGAAGGATATAGGTCTTTTGGGTTGTGACACGTGTCTCTAGGTTAGTGTTCTTGGATACCTCAAGCAATGCAGATGAAGGGACTACATTCCTCTCCCCCATTCCGGCAACACTGCGCCACATTGCAGATGATATGAGTCGTCAGTAGTGCCACTGTGGAAACTTCAAATCTCCATTGTAATCGGCAGTCAAAACTGTGTAACATCCCAGAAGACTTGAAATGATTGTTGTGAAACCTGCAGTGAGAACTGTATTTATTTTTAAGGTAAATAGTAATTTATTTTCAAAGATAATATGGAGTTACAAATATAAATTTTGTTTACTACCAAGAATTGTATACACATAGATGTAGAGTTAACATGTGCATGCCCCAGGCATGCCGGAGTGAGAGGAAATGGAATTGCCGACAAGCTCACAAGGGATGGTTCTGCTGAGCAGTTCATTGGGCCTGAGCCTTTCTTGGGAGTTTCTAAGCAGAATATAAGAAGAAAGATGAGACGCTGGATGGCGAAACAGCATCTGGCATTGTGGCGTGGCCCCTGCAGTACACAGAGACAGGCTCGAGAATTGATCTCGGGCCCTGATCCGGCTATAGGGGCTCGACTATTGTCCTTTAACAGGACACAATCCAGGGTTGTTATTGGCCTGCTCACCGGACATGACACCTTGAGGAGACACTTACACATCATGTGGTAAAGGTGTTGCTGAGTTTGGACTCTGGACAGGCAATGAGACATGAGTGCACCATTTTATTGCTCAGACAAAACAAGCTGGTATGCATTTTGGGTTGCTGAAGCAACGCTTGGGAGGTTGCTGATTGAACAATAATAAGGAAGTGGCAGTGGCTGTTTGTGAATGGTTACAAATGCTAGAGCCCTGTTTCTACCATGATGGAATTTTTACTCACATTCCAAGATTAAATAAATGCATCAATGTGTTTGGGGATGATGTTGAAAAATAATGTAGCTGTAGCAGAGTTAGTGAGCTGTATTTAATGCTGTAATGATGTCTTATTTGACATAAATAAATAAAATCGATATCAGTCACACCACAACTCAGTTTCTTAGACAGTACAGTTTGTCTGTCTAATTGAATAACGTGACCGGCTTGTTTCAGCCTGGACCAGGTCATCTTCACGCTCTCATACTGTTATTTATATAGACAAATAGACTGTATTGTCTAATAAATAGAGTTATGGTGTGACTCATGTGGATTTTATTTATTTATGTCAGCAACACACAGTGGGATGTCACACCTGAAAACTATAAAAAAAGGACCTAGCGAAACCTTAATTGAAACTGCTTTATCACATAGATGTTCAAGAAGTGCTGTAATTGTGAAACAATTTATGGTAGCAGTAAACTGTATGATCAGTAAACCTACACGTAACCCAATTCAGGAGAATTGGTGAATATGTGTTTGTGTTGGTATAAAATGAACTGATTTGCCATTTTTGTCCACAGTGTTGCCAAGTTTCCATGCCACGTGATGGGGTGTATGCTTAAGTTTGACTCATTGCTGCAGTATGAGTTACATTACAATTCATCACATCGTTACTATTGCAATGAATGCAGTAAGCAACTTCCTTCACCACATTTGTTGGACTTGCATATTTCAGAAACCCATGATTCATTTTTCCTGGCTCAGGCAGAGAGGAAGCCAATGGTAAGCCATGTTATACAGAGTCATTTGTCACTTGTTGGCTTGTCTATCATATGAACTGTAGCTGCTGAGTGCCACACCCACATTTGTGTCACAATCATGGCAGGAAATGACAAATTGTATTGCTGAGATATCGTAATGTCCTCATATAAACCTGGTACATTGCATGAGTCTATACTGTATGTTCAGAAAGAAATCTCATTTCTGCTGCTTGAGGCACGGCCATTTCTGTCTGCTGCTTTGTTCCACTCTCCATTTCCATGTTTTGTGCTAACCAGCTGGAGCACTTGTCTGTAACCAAAGTGACTGGTACCAACAATATTCATGCCAACAGAATGGCTGAATGATTATAAGGGAAGAGGAAATATACTGGAGGTAAGAATAAGATTGTCCTTGTACTTAACTGAGCACCATACCATGAAGATGTATGGGGGAGTGCAAGTACAGCTCCACAGATTCTTAACCTCATCACTAGACAAAGGAGAGTGGTTTGCTTTGTGCCTTGACTGCTTTGTCCTCAGGGATATAGCTGAGTGGGTTCCAAAGCAGAAGGCAGAGAGCCCATGCCTCTGCTGGGAATTGTAGGATGAATGGGAAAGGATGTGGAAGGAAGCGGGTATCATATAATTTTAGGTACTCTCCTAGCATATAACTGGAGGGACCGAGGAAAACCATAGCAATTTTCAGTCAGTATAGGCATTCACCGAGCTGAACTTTGTACTGTAGATGTCTGAGATACATGATAGGAGTGCTAGCTTCTGAGCCATTCTCTGCATGCATAAGAATTCTTGAAATGCTGATAGTTTCTAAGCTAGTCAAATTCCCTGTCTGTTTGATTCATTGCATAGTTTGTCTTGTGACAGGTCCACAGCCTGTTTGAAAGCAAGTTCTCCAGGTTGCGTGATTTAGTGCTTCGTCTTTCAATTTACAGTACTTCTCTTTGCTTTAAAGTCACCCAGTAGCTGTTTACATCTTCTTCATCTTTTGTCTCTTCTATCTTTCCTTGAAGAACACATTTTAGAAGCCAGTTTCTATGCAAGATGTGACCAATCCAGGTAGTCATTTTTCACACGATCGGTCCAACTGATCTTCTCAGACCTTCTCCAGTGTATGATGGAACACAAATATCCAGTGCTGCAAGTGCCTGCCATTTGTCACTGTCATGAACCAGGTGAATCACGCCTATTTCTTTAAGCTCCATCTTAATAATAAACCCATCTAGGCCTTGGTCTTCCAGGTGGTCTCATTCCATCAGTTTTGTATACATAAATCATGTTTACATTCCTCTTCCCTCCTGACATGGGAGTTTGTTCAGTCATTTCGCGGTATATATGATGGTTAGCATTACAAATTATGATGGAATGTACGTTGCTTGAAGATAATATATTCAGCCCACTGCTTGTGCATAGCCAGCTTTAGTTTATGGATGCATTGTACTTGTCAAAAGTGGATGTTTGTTATTGATTTTGTGGTGCTCATTTTCTTACCCTTAAGTACAGTGTCAGGGATTTGGGTTTTCTGGGATGTGATGCTGTCTTGCAGGGTTTGTGTGTCACAAAATTCCTTCAGAATGCCAGTAAGGCCCTTTGACCCTTGAAGATGAAGGTGCTGTTTTCCTTCACACAGCATCACATCCTGGAAAACAGAATCCTGAGCAACACTCTGTGGAAACCACAGATCTTACACAAACAGGGTCACTGAAAGAAAGGTACATTAGTTTTAATTATTATACTGATTGGTATTTTACACTGACAACACTAGTTCTGATGTCAGTCCACTAATAAAACACAGGAAGTTGTATTCATGTTAGAATCGTACTCTGTATCTCATCTATATGCATACAATACCGTTTATAGAACAGAGTTATGAAATTTCCATAAGCTGTTAATGCTTTGTTAGTGATGCTTTCTACAGCTGTACAAATTGGTGTGTCTTTTCTTAATGATTCTGTACAGTGCTGTTCACAGTGCATTGTGGGTACTGAAACTTTTAAATGTTACCCTTAATGTATAATATGTTAAGCATTTCTGAAAAGGTAAGGGTTATGCTGACCCTGTCCACAATGTGAAAGTGTAGAGGGGAGTAGAGATACAGCTCCACTGATTAAGCTGCGCACTAAATTGGAGCTCAGTGGTCAACTTTCTGCCCCTTCTGCTTTACCCCTGCAGAAGTAACTCTCACTGCTATTGAATAGTAGGCTGGGTAGGCACAAGAGCCTATCTGGATGATTGGAGAAATGAAGATTCTCTTTTCCTAGAGAAATGTTGCACACCAGACTGTCCAGACCATAGTTAGTCACTACAATTCCTGAGCTATCCTACCTGCTGAGTATTTCTTATCTACGTGTAATGAAATTAGATTGCTGATATATGCTCAGATTACCTCAGTGGTAATGCATCTGACATATTCAGGACTATGTGCTTTAAAATGTAAGGTAGAGCATCCCAGCTCTGACTGTTGTCATTGTGGCCAGGCACCAGGATATTACAGTAGTTCTTGATTAACTGGGACCAATAAAACTGTCATGAACACTGGAATACTTCTCATTGTAGCACACCTATGTGGTTCCAAAAACTTATGTAATACCAGTAATAAAATCATAAAATAACATCAGCAAGCCTATACATATTATGGTTTACGCTGAAATACAAACACTTTTTGGAAGCATAAAATACATTAAATGATAGAGAGTCTCATTCCATAAGGCACAGTACAACACAGTGAAATGCTGTTTATCATTTAAGTACACAGAAATAGCTGGCCTGTTACACTGGGGGTTCTTGTGAAACAGCCAGATGTTTAAAGCACTGATTGGGTCGTGTGTTAATATTGTATTTACAATCTGTAATGTGTAATATGCAAGATAAACATTCTTTTCATATTTATTTGCAGTTAATTCAATACATAAATTGTACATTCACAATTTGTGTATTAAATATGGAGTCAGGTCAGTTCCAGTTCCTCCATTTCGGAGCATGTGGCCTCCATGAAACAAATCCAGCAGCCTCCATTTCCAGCCTTTGCCTGGACATCTTTCCAAGTTTTTTCCACTCTTCCATCCTCTTCCTCTGTTGTTCTCCATTGTTTTTTTTTTCCTCTCTCTCTCTCTCTCTCTCTCTCCCCACTCTCCCTCTTCCACATTGTCTTTGGGGGTTCCAACTCAGAACTTCTTTGTTTATGGCAGAGGAATCCTTCCTTAATATATGTCTGATCCACTGCTATTTCCACAGTTTTATTTGCACTGTCACTATTTTCTTTTGTGCATATCTCCACATTCTTCATCAGAGATAATGTCAGCCCAAAAGATCTTAAAAATTTTCCTTAGTCACCCCTTTATGAATGTTTACAGGTCTCTTGTGATTCGTTGTGGAACCTTTTGTGTACAGGTTTGACATTATTTCAATAAATTCACCACCATGTTCATTAAATACAGAAGCCACCAGAAAGTTGAGTTACAAGATGTGATTAATTTGTTTACTTTACTGTTGGCCTTTAGTTTAATTGTTGGTCATGCATTTCTTGCTGTGAAAAGGGTGGGTAGACAAGTAGGTAAGTCAGTGGGCAGTAACACAGGGCAATTCAGAAAACATCTGTGGGTGCAATCAGTGGTGTTTCAAAATCGAGTAGGAAGTGTTTTTTGCACCGCTAATAAGTCTGCGTAACAGCCGAGATGAACCGACCCGTGATGTTTGCCCAGGTTTTCTGCCACAGACATTAAGTACTATACAGTACAAGAGTGGAGAAATGCCACGCAGTGTTGCTGAAGATTCACGTCTTGGGATGCTGTGTCATTGGGCCAGTGGTAGTAGCAGCAGTCCAAAAGGACTGCTTTACCCTCAAGATGGAGGCTGTATGATCCTTCAGAACAGCCAGTACTGCTGACACAGCACCACATCTGCAGCTGCTGTGCTGTACATTAATGGCAACGAATGATGTGCAAAGTATACAGTGTGTACTGCGTTCTGTGCAGACTCAAGAGTCCTAATACATACCAAAGTACCAAATATTATCAAGTGGGTATCTCTGCTCCCAATCTTGGAGTCCTGTGTTCATATCTCAGACCAGAGACCAGCTACCTTGATTGAGGTTGTGGTTTTATTTAGCCCCTCTGGGTAAATGTTATCATCTTAAAAGGCCATAATTGCTTCCCATGATGTCCTTTTCTTGTCATTATTTATTAATCATCATATCATTTCAACCCTTTTTAGTCTGAGATGTTGAAGGGTTGTTAAAATAGCCCAGGGTTAAAATTATTTAATCCTGCTTCAAGTCCTGGTCACTAAATTAATTCTTTGTAAGGCAAACTAACTAAATGGCTGACTGGATGACTAACTCCATGGAGCAAGGCCCTTCTTGAGAAGGTAACAGATCTGTAGCAAAGTCAAGGTGTTCCCACACTATGAAAACTGCATCTTCATAACCATGTTCACAAAACACCACCACTTGTCTCTATCATGGGCCATATTAATCCAGTTCATGCCTTTCCATCCTAATTCTTTAAGATCTATTTTAAAATCCAAATCATCTCTTCAGTTTGCTTGCCCTGCCCATCTCATCCCGCTTGATTTTGGTCACCTGAATAATATTTGGTGAGGAGTACAAGTTTTGAAGTTCCTCACATTGCAGTTTGCTCATCTACCTTTGCTATGTCCCTCTCAGGCCCAAATACCAACCTCAACACCCCATTCTTATGTTCCTCACTAAAAGATGGAGAGCAAGTATAAAAGACGGTGATGTTATGTCCAGTTTTAAGTGTTTTTATTATTTTTGTCAATAAACTTGACAGTAGCATACAGATTTTCTCTTTTCAGTACCGTTGTTTCGTGGAAGAGTGCAAAAGTGTATTTGCTACAGCACAAAAGAGACATGCGCATTGTATACAGGATCACCAGTTTCCACATGATTTTAGATTTGATGTTTCAAGAAAACAGGAAGCCAAACATAGTAAACCTAAGCATAATAAGCAATCTCCCATGGAGGTGGATTCATGTCCAGGTGATAAGAAGTGTAAAATGAAAGTTAAGAGATCAGACTTAAAATCCAAAGCTGTATCATGTCAGTGTTCAGAACAGTTAGGTTGTGGGAACTTTGCAAAATGTGAAGAGGGACAAGGACAAGCCACATCTGCTAACCAGTCAGGAGAGGATATGCATACTGGAAGGTTCAGGAAACCATTCAGCTTTGTTCGAGGACGTGGTAGACATCAGAGGTTAGGGGGTGTTTGTAAAGATTCAGGAATAAATAAACATGAACATACATCAGATTCAAATGTTTGGGGTACATCAAGCTTATTGAATGCCTTACAAGATGCTGAGATTTGCAACGACGGTGAATTGGCACATACATCGGATACACTGGGTGATATCAGCAATGAACAGGAACAAATTTCACATGTGATGGATACTTAACAAACTTAAGGGTGGTTTTGGTCCTCCTCTTGATCGCTGTTATTGACATTAGGGGATAATGTTTATGGCACATTAGTGTTTGCTGTCTGATGATGTATGAGAGATAAACACAATTGTGTTGACCATCTTAAAGGTAATAGTATGATGATGCATTGTACACTGATTATGTTGTTTATTAGTGTTTATAGATGCAGTGGCCACTAACACCAGGTCATTGATCATATGTACAATAAGTAATTTGATAAAAGATGTACAGTGGAGTGTTGGTTTGGATTTTGACCTTTCATTATCACTCACTCTAATAACATTGTTTTGACCTTTCATTATCACTCACTCTAATGACATTGTTTTGACCTTTCATTATCACTCACTCTAATAACATTGTTTTGACCTTTCATTATCACTCACTCTAATAACATTGTTTTGACCTTAACCTAACCGGTTCCAACAGACTGGGGCGAGACCATGTGGCTGATTAGTTGGCCTCATCCATTCTGCTGCTATAGTGCAGATCACTGTCAGCTCAGTGAAGTGAGGTGAATTGCTTGTGTGCTGCCATCATTTGCCATATTTTATGCATTCAGAACTGTTTGTATTTTATTAACTGTTATGCTTTTTATGATTTTTTATGTTTTTGGAACAAAATAGGCATTTTATGTTGAAAATTACATCTGATTGCAATAATTCTGTTGGTTCCAATTAATCATGACCAGAGACTGTAGTGTGCTTCAGTAAGTGTAGTTTAAGTGCTCATGTTATGTATATAGCCAGTATAGTTTCTCCCAGTAGCAGTCCTTGGTTAATCTGACTCCAGGACTCCAAATTTATATTCACTCTTTCCCCATCTTATTTATGCAAGTGATTTAGATAGCATAAACCTTGTATGGTAACAGATGTGAAGAAGTCTTGGAAAAGCAGCCTGTAAATTCACAGCATAAGTCCAGAGTTTGATGACTTGTTTACTTGAATGAGAGGATGCTGCCGTTGCCTGAGCAGATTGTATTACTTTTGCCACACTGTGATTGTCAGCTTCTAAATACTAAGTACAGCAGAAATTTAATACATATAATAAGACATGTAAAAATGCAGTAAAGCAATCCCTGTATGGGCCAGGCCAGGCCCTGAGGGTTCCAGGAGGCTGAGGCTCCCACATTTCAAGATATTTGGCACATGAAGCTGGTATGGCTGTGAGTCCTACACAGTGGCTGCCTTAAACCCCCAGGAAATATTTGTGGTACTTATGTCTATTAGAGGCTAAGTCAACCCTAGGGCCATAGTGCAGCCGGAAGGATTATGTCAATAAAAAAATTCCAATAACACCATCGGGAATTGAACCCACAACCATCCGGCTCGTAGCCCACTGCCCCAACCAACTGTGCCTCCACCACGTGCCTCTACTAAAACATGAAGTGAAACTGAAGTTAGTGTGATGTGAAACTAAAGAAAAGTATATGAAATGTGTTGTTGGAAGAAAAGATTGCTTGATACTGTAACTAATTTGTAAATTTTGTATTTGGAAGGAAAAATGTGGGATTGCAAAATACAATATAAATTATAGCTGTTGTCAAAGAAAAATTGCCACCTCCCTTGCAACAAACCTTTGTGACCAAGCCACATCCCCACAAAAAAGATGCTAGCCCCAACTGATTCTCCTCCCTTGGAAGTGCCAAGGGGACTTGTTCGCAGGCTCTGGAGAAGCAGAAGCCCTGGCTCAGTTCCAGCTGACAACAATTCAGTTTAACAAAGCATTGCATTCTACAAATACGCTATCACAAATGAACTGAAATAAACTGGTCCCTCTGAGGTTGAAGAGACTATCAGGGAACTGTGAAGCTGGGATAGCCCTATTGATACAGTGATTGGTCTGTGAGCTATACTGCTGAGAAATGTTGGTTCAATTCCTGGCAGTGGCAAGAGATTTTTTTTCATTTCCAGTGCGTTGAGACTGGCTCTGGAGCCCACTCAGCTTCTTTTCAATGCATAATGTCATCTTTTTTTCTCTGGGGGTTAGGCAGCCAGGGCATGCAGCTGACCACTCACTGCCATGTAGTGCTGAGGTTGAAGAATAAGTGAAACCATATTTCCACTCCCCAGTATGAATTCATGGCAGATGCTGGGGCAAAAATGTCTTGATAACAGCACTGTGATGCTCGTTGCTGAAGCCAGAGACACATCTAAAGTCCCAGGGCCTGCCCCTGTTCTTGGAGTGCCAGTACAGTGGTTTGGTAGAGCATGGTATCATATGGTAACACTTGAGGTGCTAAATCTGCACTTGCAGCTGCCTTTGAAAAGAGAGTTAGAGACTGGGTTTACTTATCAGAGGAAGTAACATGTCCATCATGAATGGTGTTTTGCTGTGTGAGCAGTTCATTCAGGGCTGTACTGTGGCTCAAACAGTTTGTCACTGCAGTCCAGCTTCACCCCTTGGCCAGTCTGTGTGGGATCTGTAGTGGAGAAATTAGCACTGGGATGGGATTTTCTCTGAAGACTTTAGTCTCTTTTGTCAGTATCATTCCACCATGCTGTACATTCATTCACTTATTCACCCATTTATTGCTGATGGTGTGTAATCTCAGAAAGTGACAGCACCATCAAATAACCTACCCACACAACAACAACAACCCCCCCCCCCTACCAATTATGGATGATGCATGCCGTATCTGGAGGTCCATTAGTTCTCTTGTTTTGCGGTCGTATATGGCTCCATTGTGACCACTGTTCCATGTTACATGATTGATGGGTACATCTCTGTGCATTTGGAGGTTCCATTTTTGACCACCACAAGAGATCATTAATGGTAGTGCAAGTAAACGTTAGTTGATGTGAGTAACAGCATAATGCTGAGATGTGAAAGGCACCTGTGCAGCCCAGGGGCTGTCTTGATCAAAGGTGCCAGCAGCTCATTACACCAGCCCAGACTGCCTGTTGAAGTGTCCACGCTGACACAACACTTAGTATCTTACATCATTCGGCTTTTAAAGATTTTCCTCTGCTGCAAAGCAGGTGCCACAGTATAGTTACAGAGAGGCATGGCCTGCTAGCCTTGATCATGGAGGCTTGTTTGAGTCTGTACAGTGTCATCCTTTATGGGTTCAACACACAGATGTTCATCCAACCAAAGTTTGCTCTCTCAAAAGACTCACTGCCAGATAGCCAGTTCCTTCCACCTGCAGCAACTGTCCTTACCTGATCAGTGCTGGACTCTGGCACCATTCAGTCATCAGCATGATTTAGCTTGCTGTAAACTCAGAACTCCTCCATCCCAAGCAGCAACATTGAAGGGTTGATATGAGCACCATATGTGGTAGGGCCTTCTGCAAAGATGACCAGACCTCTTACCATAAGTTGTTATGTTGAAAGGCATTATTTGTGCGTTGCATTTATGCATTTCATATGTAGCAATGGTTTAGCATAAAAAGGGATGATTTGTGCTTTGCGTAAGTTTTCAACTTAGTTTCAGGTTGGTTGGTTGACCCAAATTACTTAATTTCTCTTGGACATAATCTTTCATTTGTGAAGATGTAGACAGTAGCTTTTTTCAAATGTATGTCACCACCTGTTAAAACCCAGAGTGCCGCAATCTGAAAGAATAAATAATAAAACAGGCAGAAAGGGATATTTTGTACCATAGTTGATGAACAAGTGTCGGTACTCAAACTAGAGTCACAGAGGAGCAGCAAAACAGTCTAATGTGGTAAACAATAATAGTGCAAATCAAACACGTGGCAGTTAATGTTCTCCATTACAATCGACCCATCTTCACTGCTGTGGATACTTGGGCTGCATTTTCATATATTTTCTTAGTTTCTCATGTTGGCAGTTGAACATACACGTGTAGACCTCAGGTGTTCAAGAACAGGGTGCTGAGAAAGATATTTGGACCTTACAAGGAGGGAGAATAGCAGGGTGGGGTAACATTGCACAGTGACCAACGAAGTGATTTGAACCCCCCTCCCCCCCCACACACACACACACACAATACAAAATTAGAGTGATCAAGTTACATAAGATGGCTGGGCACAGCATGTGGCAGGCGTGATGGAGGAGAAACACGTATGAAAGAAAGAGACCATTTGGAACACTTTGGGTAGATGGGAGGATAATATTAAAGTGGTGCTTGGAAGAAATAAGCTGGAAAGTCATGGACTGAATTGGTCTGGCTCTGGATAGGGACACCTGGTGGGCTGTTGTGGACATGGTGATGAAACTTTGTGTGTCATAAAGTGCTGGGAATTTCTTGACTACCTGAGGAACTGTTAGCTTGTAAAGCAGTGCAGCTCCATGTAGTTTGGTTTGTTTGTTTGTTTGTTTGTTCATTTGTACTTTTGTTTGTCAGTTACACACATTATCTGACATTAAGGTGTCCATACTTATATCTTGTGTGTGAAGTATATTTCATTGGAAGTAAGTGTAATGTAAAGTGTACAAAATGGGAAATTTTCTAAGGAAATCTATGAGAATATAAACTTTGAAGGTGAAATGTTTTTATTGCATAGGAAATATGGCTTTTTTTTTTTTTAATAAACAAAAAAAAAAGGTGAAGTGTTAACAGTTAATATCCGAAAGCCTATCAGCAGTAGAGTTAGTCATTATGGTTCTTTCATTCCTGAATTCATCCACCTTACTTATTGTAATGGGCATTTTGTTGTGTATGTTGTCAGTTTATATTATTTCCTACAGTTAATAAATATTCAGTTGATGTAACTTCCTGCAGTTTACCGTGATGGTTTGTAGTTAAGAGAAAAAAATCAATGATATGCTTTTTGTCCAGGTTTCAGACTGAGAAGCATTTATTGTCCAGTTTGACAAGACCACTTCCAGCTGCTAGTTCTGATATTAAAATGTTAGAATATTCTTCAGAGAAATCAACTTTTGTCACTTCCTTGGAATGCAGTGATGCTAGGAACTTGGTGAAACTTACTACAAACTGACGGCGTGAGGCCACTGCAACATGAGTGTCATGGAGACCCCCAGAAATGGTAAAAATGTACGTTTAAATTTAATTATTTACTAAGATAAGTGCGCTTAGTAAAGCAAGGACTGCAGTGCAGTGTACAAAAGTATCCTCTGCTTCTCTGAGTATTTTCTCTTCTATATACTGCCGTGAATATGTGTGTGCGCCTGCGTGTGTAAAACCCCGTTTTCTCTGCCACATAGGTGCCAATGTTGCAGAGGCATCCTCTTTCTTCATCATCAGGTAGAGTGGCAAGTGTCTAGAGGAGAAAATTGTAGGTAACATTGGGAAGGGGTATGACAAATATCCTTCAGCAGAGTTGCTTTGTTGTTGGAAGGGAGCCTGAGTGGAAGACAGACATAAATGTAATTTAAATAAATGTAAGGAAGAGATAGACAGGGTGTGGCAAAGAAGATTTACCCAGACATTGAGGCCAAAGGAACTAAACAACATCCAGTCTCTCTACACGCCATGATGGCATGCAGGGGGAGTGAAAGTTTAACTCCAGTCATTCATAGCCACAGCACCAGATGGAGGAGAGTGGTTAGCTACATACCAGGGGAAGTCTCCATTAGCTGTGAATGGTTGGCTGGTTGGGTCCTGAAGACAGCCTCAGAATTTTTGATAAAAAATTATCTTGGTGTCCACAGGCCATTAGCAGTAAGAGGACAGTGGCAGTATGAGATAAGACTTGAATGTTTTCATGTGTAGTGACATAAAGGAACTGACTGAAGAGGCTCTGGCACAAATAAGCCTGACTCACCTTTGAGACTCGTATACACTGCACTGCGTAGTGACTGTTCAGTAGCTGAGTGGTTCGGTTGTTGTGGGTTTGTCGACTTAAGGCATATTTTGCAATTGAGGTTTGGGGTTCTGGCACACTTGGTATCTAGATTACGGTCTTGTGGGATGTGATGTCATGTTGTTTGTTAAATACATACTAACATTTCATTCTTCAAAGTAAGAGAGAACCATGATGATGGAAACGACAGGTTTCTCTGAACATTTGGAGTCTACCAACCAGACATGGCATCGTGCCCAGGACTGCAGTTTGACCGATCAGCCACTGCTGAACTGTGTACCCTTGTAGTGCCACATATCCTATCTGCAGCCTGTACAACGGTAACCAGACTGCACGGAGTCACATCACAGAACAGTGCAGTCCTTAACCAACAAACTATGTGACAATCTGCAGTTCGGCCGGACACATTTCACAATTTTGCAGTCCTGTTTCCTGTTTTGCCAACATACAGGCAGCTGACTGTAAAACTGGTGTACTTTAAGGAATTGCCACATACATTTCAAGATTATGTATCAAACTGCTTTGTTCTGCTGCTGCATCACAAGTGCTGTATCAAGACACATCTTGACACTTGTCAGTATCTGAATGATGAACATTACCAGTTTGTCTTCCACAGCCAGGGTATATGCAATACTTTGTGCAAACTGCTCAAGCGAATACTGAATGACTGCTTTTTATGTGAGCAAGTGTAGGTAACAAGGAGATCAGAGCAGAACCTGTAAAGACTGTGTTCCTTTTGCTCATATAGTGTAATGGAAATGTTGTCATTGTCTTTTTATGTTTGCACTGGACTTATTATGTCAGTACAGATTCAGCTAACAGCAACTGTAGTCCTCCCATGTCACAAAGTTCTGCATGGTCATGATATTTGCAGTTGCTGATGTAGTGTTCTCCATGCATAATGTACCAGTACAATTTGTCACTGTCTCAGAATTACACATCTAGCTACAATGGTATGTTAGTTATTGCTGTCGTACCAAAAGCTAGAGACAGTTTTCCCATGGCCACCATCTTGGTACTGTACATTCTACAAAAGTTTTAACAAATGTTCTGTATATCTGCAGTTGCGCATTTGGTTGAGGCACTGTGGAACAAGCCGGAAGGGCCCGGCCATTGGGACTTTTCATGTACATAATCCTTCTAGCCTGGGGTCAACTCAGCCTGTAACAGAAATAAGTTCCAGAGGCATCAGCCACATTTACCCTAGGGGGTAAATGCGGCCGGTGCGTAGGGCTGACACCATTGCCATTTTAATGTGTCGACTGTCTAGATATTCTGTTAGCCTCAACCTCCCAGAACCCTAAGGGTCTGTCCAGGCCTGTGTAGGGTTGCTGCATACATACATCATTCAGTATCCCAAGCAGTGTGCATGCATCTGCCATGTTATTAGCGACTGTAGCAACGTGTGCCGTCGAAGTGGACTCAGTGGCATGACATTCATGAAAATCTGTTGAGAGTTAGTTGGGACACAAACACACTTTTATAAGAATATGTTCCCCCCCCCCCC
>Ga0268261_10000485_pt1 | contig 25072 bp, 21 predicted proteins | sample TergutNc150P1_FD_190353 | JGI IMG/M metagenome (GOLD analysis project Ga0268261, IMG submission 190353) | Nasutitermes corniger P1 segment gut microbial community from laboratory colony in Florida, USA - Nc150 P1 (SPAdes) (version 2) | ecosystem: Host-associated > Arthropoda: Insects >...
ATCGCCATTCTTGAAATAAGCTTCAACAACGAAAGCACGATGTTGCGCGGTCCACTGCTCCATGGCTACTGAAATGGCATGAAGCCAGCTACCCGCTGATCTTGGTTGCATTACCCCCCCCCCCCCCCCACACACACACAATTGCCAATATAACGGAACTTAAAAACCGTCAGGTTTTTCTGCTGCACCCTGTATATTCTGCATTTGTCAAATACTTGAAAAAATGGGAATACAATGAAGCAGTGCATCAGCTCTTTATAGACTTCAAGAAAGCTTAGGATTGAGTTAGGAGAGAAGTCTTGTATAATTTTCTCATTGAGTTTGATATCCCATGAAACTGGTAAGGCTAGTACAAGTTTGTCTGGCATGTTTCTTGTTAGGAGTTTTGTGAAATGAGGAGATGCTCTGTCGCCATTGCTGTTCAGCTTTGCTTTAGAGTATGCCATTAGGAGGGTTCAGGTAAACCATGATGGCTTGAAATTAAACGGTACACATCAGCTTCTAGTTTATGCTGCTGATACTAAAATATTGGGCGGAAGTGTACCTACTATCAGGAAAAACACAGAAGCTTAGTAGTCTCTAATAAGGAGACTGGACTAGATAAGAATGCTGATAAAACTAAGTACATGGTCATATCTCTATTTCAGAGTGCAGGACAAAATTACAATATCAGGATTGATGATAAATCCTTTGAAAGGTGGAGCAATTCAAATATTTGGGAACAATCCAAATGAATCAAAATTCTATTCAGGATGAAAATAAGATCAGATTGAAGTCAGGGAATACTTGCTATCATTCAGTGCAGAATCTTTTGTTTTCCAGTGTGCTATCCAAAAATATAGAGGTTAAGATACAGAGAACTGTGACATTGCCTGTTGTTTTGTGTGGGTATGAAAATTGGTCCCTCGCATTGAGGAAGGAACACAGGCTGAGGATGTTCCAGAGTTGAGAATATTTGTGCCTAAGAGGGATGAGGAAGTGGGAGTAGAGAGAACAATATAATGAGGAGCTTAATGATCTGTACTCCTCACCAAATATTATTCGGGTGATCAAATCGAGAAGAATGAGATGGATGGGGTATTAGCGTGCATACTTGAGAGGAGATGTGCACACAGGGTTTAGGTGGGGAAACCTGAGGGAAAGAGACCACTTGGAAGACCCAGGCATGTATGGGAGGATAATATTAAGATGGATCTTGAGGAAGTTGGATGGGAGGCATGGACTGGATTGAACTGACTCAGAATAAGAACAGGTGGTGGGTTTCTGTGAATGCAGTAATGATCCTCCGGGTTCATTAAAATGCGGGGAGTTTCTTGACTAGCTAATAACCCGTTTGCTTCTCAAGAAGGACTCTGCTCCATGTAGTTAGTTATTTAGTGAGCTTCAGTACTATGTAGTAAAACCATTACATAAAAAAGGGTGAGAAACTGCATTTCTTTCTACTTACCAATATCTCTTCTGACTTCATTTTCAAAAGTCTGAAAAATTGTATACAATCAACTACTCAGACACTTAAATTATAGCAACATTTTAGCTGAAGAACAAGTTCAGTTTAGAAAAAATCTAACAACTGAAGAAGCAAGCTATGAATTAGGTAATGAAATCGTAAATGCTCTAAATATCAAGTCAGTTCAGGGAGGGATTTTATGTGATTCAACAAAAGTCTTTGATTGTGATAACCATGATACGTCACTGTCCAAATTAAATTTATATTAAATAACGGGCTAAGCTAATGAATGAATCAAATCATGCCTTAGGGATAGGTACCAAAGTGTGGAGGTAGAGAGTAAAAAATGCCAGTCATAATGCATTTTTATACTGGTGAGTTAAAAAAAATCTGTGTTCCACAAGGATCAATTTTAAGTTTTTTTATTTTTTATCTACATAAGTGGTTGATCAAAAACTATTCATGGAAAATATAAAAAAGTTACTTGCGAATGATACTGATTACTTTGTTATACAATCCAACCCATGCACTATTCACACTTTAAAACACAATCACTTCAACATTTAAAAACCAATAAAATGTTAAAAACGTGTTTGTAAGTATAAAACCCCTACATGTTTCGGTCTTTTTTCACGACCATCTCAGGGGGTCCTCCGCTGTGCTTTGTGCCGTTATTATTCCTCCCGCTGATTTGCGCTCGAGTTCGTATTATTACCCAGTATGTGGCCGCATGTGTATGTAATCTGTGTGGATTTGGTGTTCTTGTCTGTTGGTGATCTGCTTGTGAACTTGTTTTATCCTATACATCTTGTTAAACCATATTGCGGCATTTGTTCGTAGTAACTTGCACTTAGTATTCTTAAAACAGTGGGAGTTCACAAGCAGATCACCAACAGACAAGAACACCAAACACACACAGATAACATACACATGCGGCCACATACTGCGTAATAATACGAACTCAACGAGCGCAAATCAGCGGGAGGAATAGTAACGGCACAAAGCACAGCGGAGGACCCCCTGAAGATGGTCGTGAAAAAAGACCGAAACATGTAGGGGTTTTGTACTCACAAACACGTTTTTAACATTTTATTGGTTTTAAATGTTGAAGTGATTGTGTTTTAAAGTGTTAATAGTGCATGGGTTGGATTTTATAACAAGTGTGGCAACATGCACGGTGCAACATTAAAGATACTGATTAATATTTACCACTTCTAATCTGAAAGATTTTAAAAATGTTATATAAATAGAATTTTAAAATTAAATAAATGGTTCAGAGTCAATGGACTCTCATGGACCACGCGGTCTGAGGCGTGGGTCTGCGGCTGCCCGCTTGCCGGGATTGTGGGTTCGAATCCCGCCAGGGGCATGGATGCCTTTCTCTTGTGAGTTGTGTGTTACCAGGTGAAAGTCTCACGGCTGGGCTGATCACTCGTCCGGAGGAGTACTGCCGACTGTGGTCTGTCTGAATGTGATCGAAAAGCCTAGATAATGAGGAGGCCTAGGCCGACAAGGGCGCGCTCCTCCCTCCTCCTACCACAGGGAAACAGTTCATTTTCACGGACTTCCATCCACCAATCATTCTTCGACAGAGACAGTGGCCGTAGGGGGTTCAGGCCCGTATTACACTATCAAATATCCGTGATAAGCATTGTGGAATATTTCGTGAAACATACATTATTAAAGAACTGATACTACTTATGTTACAGTACGTCAGAGTTTTAATCAAAGTTCTAAGCTGATTTATCAGTATCTGCTCCATACTCGTGCAGCAATATTAGCACAATCGTGACAAATTCTTTAATATTAAGGAATACAGAAGAAGAAATTTATTTTGGTTAAAAATTAAATAGGGTGACATGGAATGAAAGTGACCCATGAAGGCTTATCGAAAGAATTACAACGTGAAGATACGAAGTACAACATGTAATAGTTCAGAATGGATGATGCTACATTTCAGTTTATTGTGCCAAAAGTGTCACGTAAAACAAAGATTTATCAGCATTTATGGAATGATAACAATGGGTACAATATACTGTTGGTATGTACCACAACTTCCATCTTTCGCTTTGCTTTTAAGAATCTACAAAAACAATACCAATTTAATTGTTTACCTTAAACATTTTCCTCAAAAATATTAAGTACTATGTGTTTCAAAATAGAATCATACCTACCAAATATTTGTCATTAAACATCCTGCGCTGTTGTGTTGCCCATTTTTTCCTTCTTTCTGTACTTTACTTATCTTTTCAACTCGTTTGCGCGCTCTCCACTAAATCACATCATAAAAACAGTTTGGACCACACCCACAACAGATATACGAGGTGCAGTCCAAAATCAAGGCATAAAAAATTCTGAAATATATTTAATTGCATAAAGTCATCTATAACACCAAAGTTATTTTTCTACATAGTCTCCTTTATCTAGACACAATTGCCAACGCCCAACCCACATTTCATAGCATTTTTATAAGAGTCTTTAGGTATGTGTTTTAGAGACTGGTAAACTGCTGAACCGAGACTTGATCTCGAAGGAAATTGTCTTCCTCGGAGAGAGAGTTTCAGGGTGTCAAACAACCAGAAATCGCTCGGAGCAAGGTCAGGTGAATGGGGAGGATGTCGAAGTGTCTCAATTCCCTGTTCCACCAGGAATTCTGTGACAATTCGAGCCTTGTGTGGTTGAGCGTTGTCTTGATGGAGGATGAAGTTCGCCACCAATTCAGGTCGCCTTTCTGCAACTGCAGGCAACAACTGATTCTTCAAAATGTCTCTGTAACATTCTCCGGTGATGGTCATGCCCTTTGGGAGAGGATATGAGAGAATAACGCCATTCTGGTCCCAGAAAATTGAATAGATAATTTTCTCTGCAGACGCGCCAACTCGGAATTTTTTCGGGGGTGGCAAGTCTGAATGTTTCTATTGTTTTGACTGCCTTTTTGTTTCGGGATGGAACAGCGGGATCCATGTCTCATCCATAGTGACCAGCTTCTCCAGAAAACGCGGATCAGAGAGGTGTCTTGTCAACATTTCTTCAGAGCAGGTCATTCGAATTTCTTTCCTGCTGTCGTCGAGCATTTTTGGCACCCAGCGAGCACTCACTTATGTCATTTGCAAGTCTTCTTTAATGATTCTCATCACTGTCCCATTAGTTAGGCCCGTATGAGCACAAATATCCTCTACGGTAACTCGGCGGTCACTCAGAATGAGATTTTCAACACGTTCTTTGTTGGCATCCGTGCGAGATGAGCTCGGTCGCCCTGGGCGCAACAAGTCGGTGCTGGACACTCTTCCCTTTTTAAATTTTACCATCCCTCTATTCACGATAAATATTAACACAGTTTTCACCTTTTGCACACAAAACATTTATTATGGCACGCTGTTCTCGTGAGAACTCCATAATTATCAGTATGAAAATAGTCACTTACAGAAACTACATTTGAGTTTGCATGCACTGGCCCCTGGAGACTGACTGGTGCTGTGGACTGGTGGCTCTCTCCAAGCCCAAGGTCAGCCGCTTCTTCCCCCACTAGCGTGGTTGCAGCAGCAACTCTTGTACAGTCAATAAAAATTTATGCATTACTTCTGGACTGCACCTCATGAATTAGCTGATGAATTAGCCAGGCAAGGATACTCACAACTGAGCCTGCGCTTGATATATCTGAAAAGGGTGCCAGGAGGTGATAAGGGACTAGACAAGTAGGCAACATGAGCATTGGCAGTCCATACGGTAAGGGCTTACTTAAAAAATAAAATAAACTGTGGCGGGTTGTCATGAATTAACAACTGCAGTAAACGCGTAAATGTATTTATTAAATGTTTTAGTCGCACAGAAGTTATGTAAGTTTGTGTATGTGTTGCGGCAAGAAGCCGTGATTTAATTTCACCAGCTACAGGTCTTATTTCTGCGGTCTGCTTCGGTCGGCGGCAGCCGAGTGAATGCATTGATTACCTGGGTCACCCCGGTGAAACTTAAATGGACGCCTGGAAACAAGCACTGAGGCGTTACAAGAGGCCACGACGGAGTTACTCGTAGCCGGTTTGGTTCAGTGGGTGCGTTTTGTATGAAACAGGTGGCAGGATAGGTATCTTATGTGTGCTTGGTCAATCACATACGAGGTACGTACAAATTTTTTTTGACATGTATGTCTTATAGCTGGGTGTCTTTCTGGTGAAAAGTCACGTGACAGCGTAACGCCGAGTGACGTCACAGCGTAACGCGGAGTGACGTCACAGTGTAAGACGACCTTGTGATACAATGCGCATCCGGCGACGCGCATACCGCAATACGCTAATGCTCATCCGGTCACGTGTCATTCGCGATACAACTGAAAATTGTATCACGTGACAGAACGTGAATGACAAACAATAACTATCTAATTATCCATTGTCCGTCGCAGTAATGCGCGTTAATTGTAATGTGCGTGATGAAATTTTGCAATATTGTAAAGAGTTTCGTGAGATGTATCCAGAAGCACCGAAATGGGATATGTGTTGTTAGGCAATTAATGGAATTGTTTGTTACGAATAAACAAGAAGGACTAAGCGCAGCGGAACGTATGAGACTATGTCGCTTAAGAAAGGAGATAAATGCAGAAAAGCAACAACAGGTTAGTGACGCGAATAAGAATATGGTATCGTGTTCAATTAATAAGAATAAACGAAAGGGCGAGAAATTAAGCAATGCGGAATATATGAAACGATATCGCGCTACAAAGAAGGCGGAAAAGCAACTGCAACAACAACATCAGGCTTCTACTAGTGGCGCGCTGACTGTGTGTCAGCAGACCTGAGTTCCAAGCAGCGGAGGACGGTGAGCTACTAATGGTATCGTGTTCATTTAATAAGAATAAACGAAAGGGCGATCAATTTAGCAATGCGGAACGTCAGAAACGATTTCGTGCTACAAAGAAGGCGGAAAAGCAATTGCAATAACAGCATCAGGCTTCTACTAGTGCGCTGGCTAATACACAACAACTGTGTGTCAGCACACCTGAGTTCGAAGCAGCGGAGGACGGTGAGCCACTAATGATATCGTGTTCAGTTAATAAGAATAAACGAAAGGGCGAAAAATTAAGCAATGCGGAACGTCAGAAACAATTTCGTGCTACAAAGAAGGCGGAAAAGCAACTGCAACTACAGCATCAGGCTTCTACTAGCAACGCGCTGGCTAATACACAACATCAACAGTGTGTCAACAGACCCGAGTTCGAAGCAGCGGAGGACGACGATGATTATGTGTTTCAATTTGAGAGAATTCCGTTCGTACCGCAAGACACCACTTCCATTGACGCGAAATTTAAGAAGTGGTTCTATGATAACAAGTTCGGCTTAGCGTACTCCGTGTGTGACCGTCTGTGATTCGAGAGAGACTTGCGTGATATGTCGAAGAAGGGCATCGCGCTAATGAGCGCTGGATTTCCCGGCGAAGACGTGTCGCGATTCAGAGTATGTAAGAACTGCAACGAGTCGCTCAATAAGAATAAGGTACCGCGACTGTCTAAATCAAACGGGTTCAAGTATCCTGAATATCCTACTCATCTGCCGCCACTAGACGTGATCACGGAACGATTGGTATCGCCTAGCATCCCGTTCATGCAACTCAGGAGGCCCCGATACGTATACAGCGCATTGGCGATAATCGGTCAGGTGATTAACGTGCCGTCCGATGTGAATGAGATGGTGACCCAACTGCCCCGTCAATTGGACGACGATTACGCGTTCAGTATCCACCTCAAGCGGCATCTGATCCACAAGAGATCGTACTTGGAGGGTTGGATGAAGAAAGCGACTGTGAAGGCGTGGTTGAAGTACTTGATTCAGAAACCGCTGTACAGAAACATAACTGTCGACGGGTCGTTCTTCCAGCCGAAAGAGGTGCCGGTTGACGGTGACGTAGATCCTAAAGAGCCCCTGATCGAGTCTATCTCAGAGAGTCCAGACGACGTTCACGGCATGCTGCTTGCGAAACAGCACACGCTAATGTGGTCCGAAGATAAGTATCTGAGTCTGGCGCCGGGACAGAAGCAGCGACCGATGAACATTATCTATGACAAGCACGCGGAAGAACTGTCGTTTCCGCGAATTTACCTCGGCGAGGCCCGTAAATTTAAGATCCATAGAGTGACGCCCTACAGACGGCGACCAGCCAGATTAGAAGGCGGGATCGGCGCGGGGTGACACCGCAACACGTGCTCTACATGACGATGAAGATCATGAGGTTGCGCATATCGGAGGGCATTAATAACGTCAGGTTTATGAACACTGCGGATATCGCTAAACTCACGCGAGAGGAGGTAGAAGATAAGAAGTTCGTGGAGAGATGTGCCGAGAGGAACTTTACGTTAATGGATTAGATTCCGAACTCTGCGCCGTACTGGAGTATGAAGAAGAATGACGTCTGCGATGATACGTCAGCTAGGCAAACCGACGGCTTTCCTCACGTTAAGTATATCAGTACAAGAACTCGGACCTACTTCGAACACTATACAAACTGAGGTACGGCAAGGAATACGAAGGAGGCGGCGATCCGGCCACGGAGTTGAGTTCTCACGAGCGGACGACTCTAGTCAACGAAGATCCCATGACGTGTTGCTTGTACTTCAATAAACAAGTGGATGAGTTTTTCATCCTCAAACACAAGAAGTTCAGCGCGTTCGGAGATTACAGAATGATTGCTTACTTCAAGCGAAACGAGTTTCAACAGCGAGGCAGTCCACGCGCACACATCCTCTTGTGGTTTGATAAGGATCCAAAGGAGGTTGTCGGTGAAGATATGCCGGGTACGATTCAACGTATCGACGCGTTGATCAGCGTGGATCCCGAAAAGTTACAATGCGTGAAGAATCAGATGCATAAGCACACGTTCACGTGTTACAAGCGAGCGAAAGACGAGAACAAAAAGTGCAGATTCGGCGCTCCTTTCTGGCCGATGCGTGAGACGGCCGTCTTGATCCCCATGCCAAAGGAAGACAGCCGTCGCGATATGCTGCGACGGAAATTCGCCGACATGCATCGCTCCTTAGAGTTCGAAGAATGCGATGATCTGGATTTGTTCCTCGCTCGTCACAACGTGCGCAGTTACGGCAATTATCTTAACGTGCTGCGTGCTGGGATAACTCGGCCGAGGGTCTTTGTGAAGCGAACGATGCAGCAGAAGTGGATGAACAACTTCAACCCCTGGATAGCGAGTCTTACAGTCCAACATGGATATACAATTCGTACTGGAACCATACTCGTGCGCGACGTACGTGGTAGAGTACGTGAACAAGACCAACAGGGGATCAGCAGTCTCCATTGCGACCTCATGAAGCTTCGCGACGAGTACCCTGATAAGGATTATACGGGTCTCATGAAGGAGCTGGGTATACGGATGCTGAACGCGGTGGAGATGAGCAGTCAGGAGACGGCGTCGTACCTCTTAAATCTACATATGTCTGAGTCGAGTCGCAAGGTGCAGTTTATACCCACGTTTTGGCCTCACGAGAGGAGGAAGGTTCGCAAGACGCACAAGCAAATGGAAGAAGAAGAGCTCGCGGAGGATTGAATGGACGTATGGAAGCAAAGTCTAATGGAGAGTTATGAGCGGCGCCCCAAAAAATTGTAAATGGTCTCCTTGGCTCTGTTTGTTGCCTGGTGGTGTAAGGACAAAGACGGGGAGTACCAAAAAAGGACGGAGGCGAAGATAATTCGGTACCGTAACTATGATATGGTCGAACTGAACGAGTACAAGCAGGAGATGGTCCTCTTTACCGGCCGTTCCGCAACGAGGAAGTCGAAATACTGAATCAGAATCGGTTCTTCAAGATATACGACGAGTGCGAACAGCTGATCCTCGAGCAGCGCAGAGTTTGAGTCGGATATCGACATCGAGAAGGTTATGCAGAACTGCAGGGATCTGTGTGCCGAAGACGAAGAAGGCGGATCGTTGGAGCGTGAAGAGCAAGGCGACTACAGATGACTTTGTGCAGTCGATGCGGGACGGGAACGATGATGACATCAGGATGGCCAGGATAGAGATGTCCTCCATAGTGCGAAAGCGAGAGAACGTCATGACGGCAGAAAAGTATTGCGCGATGATGAGAACATTGAACGTGGAGCAGTTGGGTCTGGTTCTCGATTTCATTAAGCGCATTTACGACAATGGGGGATGTAAACCACTCCAGATCTTCACCGGACCTGCCGGATGTGGCAAGACGCACACGCTGAGAGCGCTCATGGAGACTACAATAGGTTCAGTCAGAAGCATTCCATCCACAACGCGTACGTTGCCTGCCCGTCCACTGGCATGGCTGCAGCGGCGTTAAACGGGACGACCGTGCACTCGGCGTTTGCCATCGGCAATTCCCAGAGAGAATGCGGTCTGTCAGTCGAGGCGCTGAATTCATTCCGCGCCGCTCTACATAACGTGAATCTTATCATCATGGACGATTGCAGCATGATCTGGTCAGTTACTCCAGCAGGTCAATTCACGACTACAACACATCCTTGGCGACCACGACCGTCCGTTCGGAGGGTTGAACGTCGTGTTTTGCGGCGATATGAGACAACTGCCTCCCGTGCGTCAGACCGCCATCTACAAACGGAGTAGGCAGAACTTCGTTTGGCAGGCCCTCGAATACTGTCCGCTCCTTTAGGTCATGCGTCAGAAAGAGGCGACGTTCTCAAAGATCCTCACCAAGATCGGCGACGGGGAGAATCTGACGCCAGAGGAGACGGCCATCATCGAGAGCAGATTCGTGACGAAAAAGTACACGGACGAGCACCTCCCAGGCGCGATACGACTCTTCACACGCAATCACGATATAGACACGTACAACCACGATTCGATACAGGGTGAGGATGTGATTGACTATGTGGCGGACAAATACTCTGGGTATAGTAACAACGGGCAACTCGCAAGCGCTAGATGCAAGGTCAATAAGATGAAGCCGGACGAGACCGGCAACTTGCCATACATATTCAGGTTGAAGATCGGGAGGACTTATGTGATTAGGGCAAATATCGACGTGGGTGATGGGTTGATCAACGGAGCGATCGGCACACTCTGCTATGTAGAACGAGACGCTGACGAAAAGATCAAACGACTGGTTATCGTTTAGAGATCTCCGCATCGGCAGGTTGATACGCAGAAAATGTAACGCTCACGTCGGTTCAAATCCCGAACTCAAACAAGGCTGGGTCCCGATCGATCTGCGATCCGCAACAATACAATTGCCGAGTAACGTGATAAGCTGCAAACGCACGCAATTACCATTGGTCGCTGCGTGTGCGATAACCATCCACAAATCGCAGGGAGGCGTACGACACGCTTTTATATGAGTACCACAGGAGCCACGAACAGCAGTTGGTGTACGTCGCTCTGTCGAGAGCCAATTCGCTTCAGGGTTTATATCTTACAAATCGAGATTCGAATCACAGGTCTATCACGCCAGAGGTAGGGTAAACATCTACGCAACGAGCAACTGCGTCTCCCGAACCACAAGTTAACATTCATAGATAGTACGCTTCGTGAATCGCTAGCGCGTACCGTAACTCATCCTACAGCGCTGTCGCCGTGCACTTTCAACACGCAGAGCCTGAAAAGTTATCGAGAGGACATCTTGCACTCATACCAAATGTCAGGATCATGTCTCTGACGGAATCGTGGGTCGAGAACCACGAGCGAGTCAATATACCCGGATTTAAACCCATCGCACAATTCAAACGCAACACGGTACGAGCAGGGGGAGTCGCAATCTATTAGAATGAGGCTTCGTCCGCATTACAATCTGTGGATCACGAATTATTAAAGTATGATAAGGAGACCATGGAAATAAAGAACATCACAACCGCACACGATGGAGTCGGAGACATTTGCTCCATTGAAACAACAATAAACTACAAACGAGCGCTAATCCTCTCTGTGTACATTACACCGGGTACCTCAATGGATGCATTGGAAGAATTCTTTGCGCTCAATTTACTGGCATAATCTCCTTAACTACGGGGTATCATCAAACAATTAGGCTGCAACTAGATACGATACCAATCATCTTGGGATGTTATGAATGTCGATTTAAAGACTGACAGAGGTGCAGAATTCATCGCGTTCATGCGAGACACCTTCAACCTCGAATTGAATAACGATCCCGCAATCACGACCACGAGAAACAATACTTGCATCGATGCATTCTTTACGCGCCACGTAGGTCATGTGCAGACCAAGGATTACATCTCGTACTTTTGTATCACAAACCGTTACTCAGTATTACCGATGGAAGACAATCTACACAGGCGTGACTCCCATATCTGTATTATGATATCGTTGGAATTAATAAATTGGATGTTTCTTTGGACAGCAAATAATCCGCATTTATTATTTTTTGGTGGGCAAAAAATTAAAAACCTATAACATCTTCCCAATTCCTACATCCTTCATTAGTCATAACTTATAACTTTGTCATTTGCAACGCATAAAAATAAATCACGTATCATATTCCGCCTTAACGGAATCATGTCGTATCCATGTATATGTCTTATAGTATGTCATATACATGGTACGATGTGGCGTACAACGTTGGAATATGCAAAAGCAAATCGACGCTACGCGATACATCGTACCATGCACATGACATAAGACATACATGGATACGACATGATTCCGTTAAGGCGGAATATGATACGTGTTTTTCGACGCCAGGGGTATTGTTCATCACGAATTTGTCCCGCAAGGGTTAACGGTCAACCAAGAAGTTTACATCTCCGTACTCAGGGGCATGCGCGAGGCACTTCGACGTCGTCCTGACCTGTGGGCATCTGGACAGTGGACTCTGTTGCACGACAATGCGAGACCACACAGCTCTGAGTGTCTCAAGATTTTTCACTAAACACAACGTTCACATCCCCCGTACTCCCCTGGTCACTCACCTTGCGATTTTATTCTGTTTCCACGACTGAAAAAAGGCTAAAATGACGGCGATATGAGAATATCGAGGCTACTCAAGCGGCTGCGGCGATGGAGCTCACAGGCATTCCGATAGAGGCATTCACCAGCTGCTTTTAGTACTTGCAGAAACGCCGGCAACAGTGTATCGACTGCGGAGGGAACAGGAAGCATAAGTTGTGAGGTTGAATTTTGTATTTTTATAGACCCAGTCTCAGAACTTTACGGACAAAGGATGTATCTTGTATTAACCGTGTATGTTGCGCACGTTATACGGTAATTTCCACATTGTGTATTTTTTAGGTTATGTCATAACTGGAAGACGAATTTTTTCATCTCCAGTGTTTTATCAGCTGTCTAATGTTGGATTCAGAATAAATCAGTATCTGACCAATATGTTGTAACCAACACAGCACACAGTAAATAGTTTGTGTGACAAACGGTGTTCACCTGCAATTAAAAATGTAGCATAAGACACTAATTGTAGGAATAACAGTTTCATTTGTAATTTTTCTGGTTTTATTTTTACATGGGGCTCAGCAATAGGTGGAGGGACTTGGCGTGCACTGCAATTAAGAGCATGCCAGAAAAAGGTCTAGGCAGTACGTCTGCAGCCTGCGTTTCTCAAAGACTGATTTCACATTGGGTGATGAAACAAGTCTGGACAGATTTACAGTTCCAAATTCTTATACAGTGGCCTCACATGCCAGTTCAGCCCTGCATCAATTAGTGTGATCGTTACTTTCAATATGATGTATGTAATTTGTAAATAATCAGTTGTTCCATTTCATGTACCTGTGGTTTCTAAACTGTTAACTTTTATTTCAATTTTTTGTTGATGTCCGCTTTCTGCCTGGGCTTAAAATTCTAGGTGCCCATAGTCCTAGGGATTCATAGGGTTGTTCATCATCACTTAGTGACTTCATGCACATATAATTCTTACACGTGTTTTGTGTTGCAATTTGTATGCTGAAGATTTTAACACTCTGGCTAGGCTTAAGATTCGAGGTGCTTATAGTCCTGACGATTCATAAAGCTGTTCGTATTTACTGACTTCATGTACACATAATTCTTAAACTTGTAATTTGGTTTGCAGTTTGTGTGCTGAAGATGTTCACTGTCTGGCTAGGCTTAAGATTTGAGATACCCATAGTCATGACAATTCATAATGTTTTCCATCATCATTTACTGACTTATGCACATTTAATTGTTTAACGTGTAATTTGTATCGCAATCCATATGCTGAGGAAATCTCTGCACTGGCTAGGCCTGTGACACCAAGTCTGGTTTACGGTCATTATTATTTGGCTGGAACATTCTGCATCGATTGTTATTACCTTCACAGGCCAACAGAAAATGTAGTCTGTATATTCCTGAATATTGTTACTCAACGACAATCTATGTACGAAGTCTGTTCATTAAGTAAGGTTCCCACTTCTCTAATTTTTAACAACCCTTCTATTTTGTGGTGGGAGATACAGTAATAGAGGTAACATGCAGCAGGTGGTGCAAAAATCAGTAAATCATGCTGTTCAGGGGAAAAGTTTATGTGTGATGTAATGATAGTGGAAACACTCATGCAGAAAACTTTGTGGTGTGACGGTTTATATAGATAGAACATTTCCACCCTTGAAATTCACTGCCAGTTAATGTTGGTGTTCGGTGATGGCATGCTGAGACCACATTCTTTTATGGAGAGGGTGAAGGGAGTTCAAGAGTGGGTTCGCATGCATCATGAAGATTACAACTTTCAGCCTGGCAGATCAAGAACATGTGAACACAGCGCAAGTGGTGGAACTGTTTTTGGAAAACCATCAAGACACTTCAAGCTTTGTCCATTGCACTGGAGTGATTTCTGAAAAGTGTACCCAACATTGCCCATGTACAACTGGGATACAGCAGTGTTTGTGCATGGTGGGTACCAAGATATGCGATGGAAGTTTATGAAAATTGATGTTTGGAGGTGCTCTTTCACTTTTTCAGTCATTTAAATGAGGAGCAAATGGGTTCCCTGAATCCATGGTGACATTGTGAGACATGGTTTCGCTATTTTACTCGAAATGAGCTTTTAATGCAGTGGACATCCATCTTCATTTAGAGCCACAAAATGTAAAGTGTGCCAGTATTCTTGAAGGCAGAGGCATCTGTATTCTGTGCTGCAGGAGTCATCATATGAACATACGGTGTGACATGCCGTGCTGACTGTATTAGGCTATTAGCAGGCAGAAACATGAACATCTGTCATAAGGTATGATCCCTGAGCACAGTAATCCCCATGCAGTGTACAATAAACATAAGGAGGTGCTGCAATGTGGAAACTAAAGGAAAATCCAATATTTGGTCCCGACCTTCCCCATTGGACTATTATTTTTGGGCCAGTGACACAACACTTTTGAGGTCACCAATTCTACAGCAAGAAGAATTCAAGAGCCTAATTTCTGCCACGACAATTGTAAAAAACCTTGACAAGATGAGACAGGGGCATCAGGGTGCTGTGGGATTATGTAAAAAAATAATGACACTTCAGTGATATAATGGTGCTTCATTTTATATTATTGCGATTGTCCTTCAGATTATGAGTATGATATAGGGCACTGCACTTCTTGAACAGTCTTCCTTATTTTTCATTGTCACATATGCTTTTATATTTCATTATCAGAAGTTGTTTCTTTGTGGTATAAATGTAGCAGAAGTTTTAAATTCAACATTCCTGATCATAAAATGTGTAATTGTATTGAAAATGGTTTGTTTCCTCAGGTTTTTTTGACGTAATATATAGTGTACACAGTGGTGGAAAACATGTGATATTAAATACTATGTAAAAATATACTGCTCTTTTATAATTCAATTTTCTCAATATAACATTTCCATCAGTGTTTCAGTTCCTAATAATTTTTGGTACGGGATTTGAAGTGCTCACGGTGGTGAGGATTTATAATGTGGTTTGAGTTCGGACATCATATAGTCTGGTACATACATGGTTAAGAATGTTTTGGAGGAGCATTTTGCGTCTGTTTACACGGACCAGCAGATGATGGAAGTAGTAGTGTAGTGCCTGGGTAGGAGTGGGAACGCTCGCCGCCTATCCTGACACAGGCACTGGGGTTAACCCTACGGGTCAAAGTAATGGTAGTACGTTGCTGCCACCAGCCAGGCGAACCTGACGAGAATCGAACCGGGGAACGTATGAAGGGTAGTGCAAACACGACAGATCGTAGTAGTAAAGATATAATCTATATAAGGTGACTAGAAATGAATATATACAACACTAACAAATTAGAACTGATAAGACAGCTGTCACGCCTCTTTAGTCTCACGGTAAGGGGGGGTTGAATTTAGAAAAGTAATTTAGTCGTGTAAGTTAAACTCGTGGACCTGGCAGATGTCTCAGCCTGACTTACCTCCGAACAGAGCAAGATCTATGAAGCGTACGTTCATCGTCGTGCTGTCTGCTTGGCGTAACTTCGTGGAGCGCTGCCGTCGGATTTACGGTGAACCAAGATACGAAGAATGGCACCAAAGCCTGAGTCACGATGTAGCCTATACTGATGGTCTTAGGCCGGAAGGATGGTTCAGGCCGGAATGAATTTCGAATAATTGCTCCCAGAATTTATATAGGAGAAAACGCTGAGACATGCATTCTTCGAGTGTATAACCCAAATAACCTTGGTTGTAGCGCCGCTGTGGAACAACCTTGGAGGTGTGACAGATCGTCAGACATGTGCTGATTCGACATGTCACCACATGGTCTCAAATATGTGAAGGTTAAAACTAACACATGAAATGATGCATGTTTTCCCATGTTCATTACAGTAGGTCCAGGCCAATCGTCTGTGCTGACCATTTAGAACACGCAGTCCCATAACTGAGAAGACCACAATTTCGAATCTTAATATACAATTTTCATGCATTGGGTCACTTTGTTACAAATAGTTATGTACACATTTCAGGTAATACATAGTCCTGCTATTTTGCATTATACTTTTGTCTGAGCAGAAATGTTCCACAGGAAATATACTGAAAAATAGTAAGGTACATTGCCTAATAAGTGTGTATAGTTGTTTTGTAATAATTTTGAAGAGTTGTATTTTTAGTACAACTTTGAGTAGTGGAGGGGTTGTGGTATGGCAGGAGGCTGCTTTACCGATGTCGTGCTACATAGTTTGAAAAACCACCACCAGGAGCATGCCACAGAGCCATGCCGGCTACCTAAGGACGTCGTGGCCGCTTGGGGCGCTGTAATTTTATGTTTCCATAGAGTTTGCCAGTCTGCAGTGTTGTAATCTGTGGCCTGGGTGCACAGATCATTTGAGTGGAACGGAGGTGCGCAAAATGAATGCGCGATGGATAGCGTGAACTACGGTCGCACTGCAGACAGCCGTGTCAGGATGCCGTCAACCGAACCGATAGCCCCACAGCTGAGCGATTGGTGTTCCATATTACAATGCAGCGATATATCTAGGTTCCGAGTAGGGAATATGTAGAAACAACAAACCAAAGAGCTAACTGAGGGCGGAGAATTGGCGGAAGCGTAAATCGACGTCCCTCGATCTCTTTAGGGATTCCAGCGTAACTGCATCGCTGGGCTCAACAGCAGGTAACTATAACTGGAACTGCGACACAACACAGCAAACCAACATTTGTCTGGGCATACATCGCCAGACACGTGTGGTTAAATTTAATCCGACATGTCTGTCCAGACTTCTAGCAACACAAGTTCTTACTCTTCTTATTGTCAGTGATGTGAACGGTACATGATGTACGCGAACAGACGAAGACGGTGGATGCATCGGCTTTGGGAATTGAGAACTGACGGAGAATATTTTAAACTGTACAAGATACTGAGAGAACTTTCTTATAAGTTCAGAGAATATTAAAGATGAATATAAAAACTTTTTATAATATTTTGGATAGTGTGAAGGATGATCTGCATGGTTATTCTAATTACAGAAAGTGCATTGAAGCAGAAGAGAAACTTACTGTTGCCCTTCGGTACGTACTGGTTATTGTGGTAAGGATAAGCATAAATTACATTTGCACAATGGTAAATGCTATAAAAATTCAATGTAATCTAAAGGGAAATTTCACAAGAAAAAGTAAGAGCTACACTAAACTGCAGTAAACTCTAGATATACGAACATAAAAACACACATCATTATATTACATTAACATATCTGCTTAAAATTTTTCAAAGTATACAAGTGCGTAGGCGGAACTTATAAACCATTTTTCTTCGTCTGCAGTAGGAATACACCTTCCACGTAGGTTCTCAGAATGGTACTTGAAACTGACTTGGCAGTAAATCCGCGCATGAGATACAGGAAATCTGTAGTGTGTGTGTGTGTGTTTTAATTTATTGGTATTACAGCATGCCCCATTGCACAGCAATGCTACATGCTTTGCTTAACTTAATCTTTAGTTTTACAATTACATGTAACCTTTAAGAACCGTGCGTCTTATATGTAGGACGGGCGTACCGCTACCCTCCAGGTGTTGCATTTTTTTATATTTTGTCACCAAATATAAGTATTGAATATTTTAAACATGCTGCACACTCTTCATTTTTCTCTTCAAAATGCTGTTTATTTCATAATGCTACCTTTTTTGGTTCCTGCATTATTCACATTTTACATACAGGGTGCTAAAATTTAAATGTAAAACTCAGGTGCCAAAAAGTTAATAATAACAAAATTGTACTGGAGGTTATTTATACCGTAACGTCAATAATAATATTTTGACGTCTAAAGCTATAATATGTACATACACTTTCTGAGAACTATCTGTCTGTTGATCTATCTATTTATGCTTTATACAAAGCGTCATTGCATATCTGTAAAATCTATGGATTTAGCAAAGTTTACAAAAATTTGTAAATAATTATTGACGAGTGTTTCATTTGTCGTAGGCCAATCACCACCTGTGTTTTTTATTTGCTTTATCATATCGTTCCTTTGGTTATGGGATTGCATTGAAATATTAAATGGTCTGAAGTTTGTTCTTCGCACGGGCACATGGGATTATTCGTTATTCCAAATCTGTGGAGATATGATCTTAGCTTCCCATGTCCTGTCACCAATATTGTAAACTCTGAGAAAATATGAATTTTTTCTCGTAGTCTATTCCTCACTGACGGGAAAAAAGCTTTAGTTACTGCCCCCTTCCCCGTATTCGTCCACTGCTGTTGCCACATATTAAGTCCATTTTCCTTAACTCGAGTTAAAGGCACCTCTCTTGGTATTCTGTCGTATACGACTGGCCCATCTTCCACTGCAGCTTCTTTTGCTAGTTTGTCGACCAATTCATTCCCCTCTGTCCCCGCGTGTCATTTAACCCAGCCGAAATGCATAATCAACTTTAAATGCGTTAGTGCAATAATTTTCTCTGATAGATTCTATCAGACGGTTCCATTTAAAATTGTTTTCTGGTAAATCCAAAGTTATCTTGCTGTCAGTGTATATTGCAACGCGTTTATCATTACCTGTCCATCCTTAAGTTCTTCTAATTTTACTAAAACTTTTAAAATTGCAGTTTGCTCGGCTTGATTATTGGAGCAGTGTCCATGTAGTTTAAACTTCAGTTGATGTACCAACTTGCCAACCACAAATATAATTCCTGCTGCTCCAACGTCTCCAATTTTACTACCGTCTGTATATACTTAAGTTGTATATGCACTACCGTTCTTTACTTCGCGAATTGTCGCTAGTTCTGCAGGATGTCGCCAGTATCTTACTTCCAACGGTGCATCATATTCTAGGTTGTTAATTTTTGTTCCCATATAAGTTTGTACCTTTTGCTCTATGGTTATTTGTATAGGTCGTACTCCAGCTATCACGCATGCGGCATCATGAGATAGTCCGGTATGCTTTAGCTATTTTAATGTTTATGAGTCTTTGTATTCTTTTATATTTTGTAAGGTTCCTGTTTTTCCGTATGGCTTCAATCCATATGGGTGCTCCGTACGTTAGAACTGGGACTACTGCTACCTCGTAAATTGTCTTGAGGGCTTTTTTCCCTAAACCCCATTGTACTTTTGCTGTTCTACCCAACATATTGACAAGAGCTAAAGCATGGTCAATATGTGCATTAAAATTAAATTTGCTCTCGAGGTAAGTTCCTAAATATTTCATTTCTTCGTTTTGTTCCAGTCTTTTGTAATTCAAGTAAATATTAACTTTCCTTTCGTCATTTCTTTTCCTTCATATAAATAAAACCTTAGATTTTTTGTCGTTAAATCTCTTAATTTTCTTTAAATCCTGATTCGCATAATTTTGTTTCCATTTTACATGGTCCTCTTGTTAAAACAAATCATCCGCAAAGGCTGTCACTTTAGTTCGGCTATTAAATTTCAAATTTAGAAGTGAATTATACATAATATATTATGTGTGTGTTTGTGTGTGTTTTGAAATTCCTGAATCCCGAGAATGAGTTTAATCGAGACTTGCTGCACGAGGAGATGGACTTGGAAGGCACGAACTGTTAGATGCCGTGGGAACACTAATAAAAGGTTGCGAATGATTCTTAGAAATTTGAATTCTCCTGGTTACGCTCCTCAGAAATTTTATTCTGAGTTCCAATCTTTGAATGTAGTCCATTTTTATGTACGGTAAAAGTCTCATCAGAAACATGTAGTCTTCGTCGGCTTGGGACTTATTCATCATCGTCTCTTCCGTAAGTTTAATCTTCTTTTTCTCCAAATGTAAAGCTTCTTTTTGAAAGTTTATCTCTCTCTTTGTCCCTAGATTTTTCATTACTTGGCGTTCATCGGAAACCCCATCACTGAATTAATCATTGTCATTATCGTTTTTTTAGGTACTGACTGCTATAGACTTTCACGACATAAATTTGCAATATTTTAGTTCAACAACGTGAGTCTTCGTCGGTTTCTTACAGCCCTGAAAACATTTACGAATTCTTTTTTCGGTTAATAAATTAATATGTAATACAATCCTTAAAATAATACACTAATCAGTATAATGTGAAATTTAAAATGTTGTATTTAATAAATGAGAATGCTTGTCTTTTCAGATATTTTTCGACAGGACAGTCTTTCCGTTCTCTTGCTTTCTAATTTTGGATGGATCATTACATAGCTGGAAAAATAGTGTATCAAGTTAGTGATTTTCTCTGGAGCAAGCTGTCATCGAAACACATAACAGTTCCGGACCATGACAGGTTTTTGGATATAGCTGTTAAGTTTCGAGAAAGATGGAATTTTCCTAATTTTATCGGCTGCAAAAATGGAAAGCACTTTCGCATTAGATGTCCTACAATTACAGACAATTTTTTTCCGTAGTATTACAAGGTATCGCAGATTCTGAAAGCAGATTCATTTTTATAGACATAAGTGCTTATGGTAAGCACATTTTCTACCTCTACTTTATATCACTTCTTGAAAGACTATGAATCTGCCTTACCAAAGCCTGCAAGTTTTGAGGGAAGTGGAACAGAAATTACCTAATGAAGCCTTTCGCGAGAAAGGATTTGTCATGTGAAGAACATGTTTTCAATTACAGGCTGTCGCGAGCAAGACGATGCGTTGAGTGTGCCTTTGGTGTACTAACAGCAAAATGGCAATTGTTCAACAAAGCAATAGAAACAAACATCAATAAAGATTAAAAAAGAGTGAGGTGTGTCTGTTTACTGCACATCATCATAGATCTTGAAGGAACAACACATGATCCTTCTTATCTTCAAGAAACTTCACAAATTCGTGGATCCCGTCAGGCCAAAACAAATGTCAGCGGTAGATCATTCAGTCGGTCCTCAAAAGGAGCAATAGATGTAAGAAATGCTCTCAGAGTTTACTTTCACGGTCCTACTGCAGCTATACAATCACAGAACCAGTAGGTTTATTTGGGCTGAGTTTCCATTTTAGTACCACATTATGGAACATTTGTTATGTATAAAGTATATGATAAGTAGATATTCGTAACAACAGTTACCATTCTTATGTCAAATGTACAAATATTAAAGATATTGTGTGTATATAAGTAAGTAGTAGCCTATTTCATTAGTGTTATTATTTCGGTACTTACATGCACCGTTTAATCTCTCCTATTTCATCCCAAAATTTTGGTTTCAGATCTCTGTTACTGTAATTTTTGTCTCTTTGTTCCCAAAGAGACGTCATATCTCTAATAAGTTATATTATGTACGTTTTGTCCATTGCAACAACACTCAAATCCTATGCACACTGCAGCAGGTATCTAGCCAGAGTGTCAGCTCAAAGCAAACCCACTTTGTTGGCTTCAGACAGTCGGCCGTTATTGGGAGATAACAATCCAGTCGTATCGGTTTCAGTGTTGCCGCTGACAAACATTAAAGTGGTTGATATCTACTTTTTTGTCTGGAGTCTGTCCAAACTGTTGTGTTGCGTCGGTTCTTGCTCCAATGTAGTCGCGGCCTTATACGTGGAAAGACTGCGGGCCGTGCCCCGTCATTGCGTGTTATACCCTGGCATTCGCCTTACAACTGAGGAAAAAAGCACGGGAAAAAACCTCAGTCAGGGTGGTCGAAAATTGCCAGGTGGGCATGATTCAATGTGTCGACGGTGACACCTTTTCGTGGTAGCCAGGTAAAGTTGTCGAACCCGATTTCCCTACTTTAGAAGATCCTGGTCAACGCTCAGTCAACGTAGATATCTGCCGAGCTGCGTCGCTAAGGGGTTCCCCACATCTGCTAACTTTGAGTCGAATCTTTCAGTTAGAAATCTGATGTGGTCGGTAAAGGGACTCCCAAATCATCGTGAATTTGCTTATTACCAATGCACCAAGGTCCACTGGTAGCCATGAGAAAACACTCGGACTTCAACATCTGCAGTTTCCTGCCACAGGTGCGAGTAGCGGACCTCCAGACGGTACATACGTAGTCCATCACAGGACGGATGAGCTGCTTGTACAGCAGCACTCCATTCCTAATAGAGAGACCACTTCTCATATTTAGGAGAGGTCCTAGCACTCCCCGTCTCTATTCCGCTTTCTTTCTCACTTGATCGGTATGATTCGACCAGTTAAGCCGTGTATCGAGGGTCACCCCAAAATAACGGGCGGTATCGACCCATGGGATTGGCTTCCCAAAGAGCTGAACTGGTCGGGGTTTCGGGATACGCCTACTTGCCTTAGCGAAGAGCATGGCGGGGCTCTTCGAGACGTTGATGGCGATCCTCCAATCTCTCAGCCACCGCTCTAGGTCACTGAGATATGTCTCAAGGTGTTCGACGTGCAGCGTTGGCTGACGAGACGTGGCGGGAAGGCGAAGGCATGTCGACATACAGACTGAATAGGACGGGGAAAATTATTCACCCTGAGCTAGGCCAGACTGCATGCGAGACAAGTGGGTGTGGATGGCTGTGCGGAAGGACGCTTCGAACGTTCGACTATTCAGGTAGGAAGATATGGGTTTGACAAGGTGTGAAGGAAAAGTAAGGCCTGTTGGTTTGTAGAGGAGACAGTCGACACATACAGTATCGAGACCCCTAGCCACTTCGAGGAAACCTGCACCTGTTAGCCTCTTTTCGCCAAAGTCCGTAGGGTTAGCTGTAGCGTCGATCTGCTAGAAACCTGGACAAGTCGGCTTTTATCCAGTGCTGCCGCTCGACTGGGCCTGCTCTGCGATTCGTAACCAGGCAGATCTTGTGGGAATGGTAAGGTGAAAGACTACCTGTTGATGGTTGCTGATGTTGCATGGAAAGGGCCATTACTGAACATGCGGAATGTTCCCACGGCCCTTTGCAAAAGGAGCTGGGGAATTGCTCAACCTGAACATAAACCAGCCAAGAATAGACAGGTTTGCTAACAGAACGCTGTCACTTCAAAGGACACCTATTTAAACTGGGGCTGGTAGACTGTACCTAATGTGACAGACGCAAGCAGGCATCTGAACGGCCTCACACCTTCTTTGTGAATGTTACGCTTTGGCCACATTGATACAGGCAGCTGGGTCGTCATTTAATGAAGTCAGACGACTTTCGAAACATCTGTCAGCAAGATCAAGGTGCGGGGCTGCTGAAAGAACGAGCTCAAGGGCTGCACAAATAACAATCACGGACGAAATTAATGGGTCACCCGGTGCCCGCCCTTCTGTATTCTGTTCTATTCTGTCATGAGGCTGGTTGAGTGATTATTGCTGCATTTGTAGCCTTTGGCTTCGTTTATAAGGCGATCATTACAACTTCAATTAAATCCTTATACCTATCTGCAGTTTCACATACGTCTTTGAATACCTGTGTTATTAGTCTGAAGCGATCTTCTCCCAACAGTTTGAAAACCCCAGATACTATCATCATTTCCTGTACACTTTTTATCCCACATCTCCACGGTTCAAAACAAGAGGATTTTTATCTTACACGTCTACTGCACATTGCCAAAGATGCTCAACTCCCGGTGGAAGGGATGAGTGGTGTACGTGCCTCATATCAGCGAGATGAGAAATTAATACGTCACATCCCATGAAAGACCTGCAAAGAAGAGAAATCCTGGAAAACTGAGGGATAAATTGGAGAATATTATTCTTCACAAGCTGCCGGCCTTTGTTTCAGCATACTTTTGTGAATACATGTAAAGTGTTATAAATGTAGAGCCCCTCTCCCATAGGAGTACGGTGGCATTTAAACCTCAGTGTCATTGAAAGTTTAGAACCCAGTAACATAGTTCTAACAAATGCAGATTTAAAATTGGACCTCCATACGTCCTTGAAATGGTGTGTTAATCATAAATAAGCAGAAGTGCAAATCACAAATGAGTGCAACTATTTTTATGTGATCACACTTTTTCTGTTATTTTTCAGTTAACAGTGTTTATTTTCCACAGACATTCCTTTTCTGTAACAGTTACTATCACTGTCACTTATTAAGTTCTTGCATAAACAGTCTATTGCTTTCACTGACATTCCAGTACAATGGTTGTTTACATTACAATTTATTATACATTTTGCTGTCAGCTGTTAACTGCCAATACAAATTGTGGCATAATGCAGTCTCATTCGTAGATAAAAACATTTCAAAGAACAATGCTGCCTCCAGCTTCAGGGATTATGTTCTTTCAATATATTTATATCAACCTCCAAGGCTATGTGGTGCCACAACCCAGAAGGCAAAATCTGGATACTTACAGCTATGGAAACCTAAAAACGTCTACATGTGTTACATGTACCAACACTGCTTGTGTGTAACAGGTTCATTCATAAATATTCATATTGAAACAAAGGCTGGCAGCTTGTGAAGAATATTATTCTCCAATGGATTGTAATTTCCACCAACATATTTTAAAGTGACTATGAAGAAACTAGCAAACTTTCATTGCAACTGACTATTTTGGAACAGCTTCCTGCTTTGACTTTGAGAGAGAACACTTATCAACTGTATCTCTTTAAAACACTTACCAACTGTATCTCTCTAGATGAACTCTGGGTGACCCCAGGGTAGGTAGAATGATGGCTGCTCAAAGCTTGTCATGAATATTAATTTTAATCTCTATCTTTCATCATCAGAAATGAATGTAGCATCATATGTGTCCTCAAAAAGAAATATGATTACAAGAATATAGTTGATAAAGGGGTGGAAAGAGGTTATTACAACATAAAATAAACGTTTATGAATAATCCATTTTATTTTTATTACAAATCCCAATTTAATATATATATATATATATATATATATATATATATATATATATATATATATATATATGTGTGTGTGTGTGTGTGTGT
>Ga0268261_10000486_pt1 | contig 25033 bp, 16 predicted proteins | sample TergutNc150P1_FD_190353 | JGI IMG/M metagenome (GOLD analysis project Ga0268261, IMG submission 190353) | Nasutitermes corniger P1 segment gut microbial community from laboratory colony in Florida, USA - Nc150 P1 (SPAdes) (version 2) | ecosystem: Host-associated > Arthropoda: Insects >...
GGGGGGGGGGGGGGAGCACGTATTTCTGGTCATCTCATCCACGGACTGTTATACATATCGGACGAAAGCAGTGGGAGATGCGAGCATTATTTCACTTGCGCGCCTCACGTGCAGTATGGCTATCGCTGGACCGATTTTCGCGAAATCATGCCTAGCTCGACAAATTTTTGTAAATAACTCCTATACCGAACTTAATGAAAATATGACCGAAGGTTTATTTAGTGATGAAAGGTCACTGACGGACATGCGTGGTCACCACACGAGGCGTTCTTCTTTATTTCGTAAACAACTCCTAAGAAAGCGAAAAGTAAATGCCACTACCTGTCTGAGAACAGCTCAGTTCCCGAAACGAATACTTTTGTATTTTGGAACTCTTGGGACGAGGGACAAGATCCAAGTGTAATGGGCAAAGAACTGGTCCATTTAGCTACCTGTCCTACAGTTGCAGATGTCCGGGTTCTTGCGAATCCATTCGCGGAACTGCTCCAGCATCTGCTCCCGGGTCGACTTGTTTTCCCGCAGCTCCCGGTCGGCCACGCGGGCTACCTCCTCCTTCAGACCGGTCATAGCAGCCTTGTCGTTGTTCCCAGCACCCCACTGGTATGACATGATCACTCGTGCGGTCGTCATGATCCGAACTGCAATCAGAACGTACAGTGCCGTCACAACATGCTTCATTCAGCAATCAGGGGTGCACAGAAGGTGCCTATTGATTCTGGTCAAACCTCCAAACACTAATGGCGCGCGCGCACGCACGCGTACACACAGAAGTTTCCAGTTTGAATTAAAAGGCATTTCCTACCAAGTCAACATTATTGGTTGCCCCATTGGACAGTGCTAGCCATTCAAATGTGAGTCTGTTGTGTGGAATGGCATACTGCAGGAAACAGGTACAGGAAGATGCACGAAACGCCACCTACTGAACATGCTGTGGTGTCTGACGCGAATTAAATATCAAAATATCTGGAATATAACAGCAAACTACGTGATAACACGCAGCCAAAACTGAAGTAATGTTTAACGTAAGGGAGTACCGTACTGTCCGGACAGATAAGGCTGCAAAATTCGTGTTATTAATACGCATGTGAATAGTATATACAACATTGCAGTTGAGTAAATAACTTGCTTTAAATTTGTATTTTAAATTAACGTCTCCCTGTGTTTCATCATGCACTCTGGGAGAACAAGGGATCCTACGGTGAAAATGGCACCGCGGGATTTTGTGTGCCTTTATTCATTTTTGATGAAAACTCACCTGATAATTGAAGGAAGTTACAGCGTGCAGTAATTCATTTAGATTGTACTTGTGGTTGTATCGGGTGTTTTCTTGTACAGCATTAAACTGTTTGGGAGTATGTTTACTGCGCGGTACGAGCTTTAAATATAAGTCAGATCCAGCTTAGTTCGCAAAGTGGGTAGCCCTTGTGGCTCCATATTCTCTCTTTCGTACATAGCTTTGATAAATGCTCTTTGAGAAGCTAACATTTATTTCGTCGGCGAGGAAATGATCAGTTCTTACAAAGTCAGAGAGCTCGTTCCTACGTTAATAAGTGCTTGCCACTGAATTCTGTCCAGAAGTCGAATCAGATTACCGTCTGTAGCACACTTTCTTTAAAACCCCATTTTAATAGTATCCTCTACTGTCGTCTCATAAGCCAGGTCTACAGCATTTTCTTGTGCTTCTGGCCATCGGTCCTCCTCCTTAATATGGCCGTCACTACACACACGGTTCACATGTACAGTAAAGTTTGGATGTTAGTGATTAATACTATAAAACCGTCACGAACATCGGATCCCTTCCCACCGTTACACGCCTATTTGGTTCAAAGACCTTACGAAATATCAGTAATGAAAATGTACAGTAACCTGACAAAGAAAAGAAGCATGAGTCTGCCGGGATCACGGAGTACAGCTTATCTCAGATGACAGTGGTTTGCCAGATAGCTGGAGAGTGGGGGAAGCCGACTTGCCGGACACGTGTTGTCTTCCCGATTTGACGAAACCAGTCACGAAAGGCCGAAAACAATTGCATTAAAGTGTATGATCACGAAAGGTGTAAATCTCGATCGTCGGTGTTCACGAACTTTGAGATTACAGTATCTGTAAAATTCGCATCTTTCCATTTCCCTCTTCACCATTGTCGTTTTCCACTGTATGTAATCTCTTTAAGTTGAACAGTCAATGATAACAAAAATCAGTTAGTAATAAATATGGATGATTACTTATCATGATGATGGTGGTGAATGGAAGTTGGTACACAATTGTAAATGTCTGACGTTTATGACAAAAGTAGCAGTTAATAAAATTTTGACTGAAGTTTGTATCGAACAGGGTAGGGATTCCTTGCGTTTGTTGCAGCAGTAAAACTGTTGACGTGTGAGGTTTTGTGCGCTTGTAATATTGGAGCCTCGCATTGTAGCGATGTTTCACCCCTGTTCAGCCCCATTTTCTCGTTACAACATACCGATTCGCATAAACATATTTCTGTCAACTAAGCAGACAGCTGCTTGTTGTTGCAGTATTGCAGCAACGTGATCATTTTTATGTCCAGCTAAACATGCAGATACAAGTACAATTAGACCTACTTACTGGTGACTGACAGGACATCGGTGGAATTCGAACTGCATTGTTTTGTAGTGTGACACTTTGCTGAGGCGGTCGCTGGATGTCGGAAGACAGTACTCCAGCTGTAGTATGCAAGGAAATGTGGGAACATTATTTTATACGGGAGCTCCCAAGAGTGTGACCAAGTCAGGACAATGTTCGCCCCCATTCTGGTCTCCAGTGAGTGGCGGACCACACATTCTAGATCGCAGTTAATATTTACAGAAGGTGGCCGAAATGCTTTCCTTCGGCTCGTAGGCATGTATCACATTGAACAGACATATTGCTTATTGGATGTCGAAGTTTTTAAGTCAAAGGAACCGGCGGGAATAATAGACTAGCGACAGTTGTCAGATAAAATAATGTCCCCATACAATGGATGCGGCGTATGTTTCAGGGCTTTGTCATAGTTCATTGGCTTAATCCACGAAATGGACGTCACTAGCTCCCGCTATGGTCGGAATTTCGGGAACACCCGACGATGGACAGATGGAATGGGGAACAGCATTCGCACGGCTGGTTGCACGAAGATTATTTAAAAAGTTCGCCAACACGATTTTTTTTATTGCTAGTAGGTCATTTAGCATTCTGTGAACTTACTCACAGGATAACAACATGGATGTTTTACGTCATTTTTATACATATTCTCTATAAACATGACAACCCTGTGCCAGCCGGACACGAGGGCAGTTGTCCCAAACCCTTTCTCACGGACGGCAACTTTGAGGGCTACTAAGAAGTGGGAAACAGTCAGCAAGATCTGGGCTGTTTGGTGGGCTGGGATGATTTTGTGACAGCTTCCTGTGTGTTCTGCTTGCTTTCAGGCTTCAGCCACGAAGCAAATAAGCTGCGTGATATCCCTGAAATCGCAGATCTTGTGTGTGGTCGTGCGTTATGTTTAGGACGGACAGCAGCAACATTTTTGTGGAATAGGACCCTCCTGAAACGCTTCTGCAAGGGTTTACAGATTTGGATGTGCAGATGAGTTAATGGATTGACCACCTGGCATAATGTGTACCAAACTCACCTCTCCTGCATCCCAAAAACAGTGCCTGTGCTGAAGGGGTACCCTTAAACTAAAAGTTGTATGATACCATTCCACTGGCGTCTTTTGATCTGTGGTTCAAAACGATGGATCAGTGTTGCATCCCCAATCACGATCCATGACAATCAGCCTCGTAACGGCAGAGCAGATCTTTCCTCACATTTATGTGATAGTCGGCTAGGCCTCGTGGAACCCCTTTGAATATTTTAAGGCATCAGTAATGTTGTTTGCACTGCCATTGGATACTGAGAACTAGTTGCAAGCTTTCTGGTTGTAATCCGCTCGTCCTTTCGAACGACCGGTAGGTTGTTCCGAAACGTCGGTAACTAACTACCATTCTGCGCTACGTAACATCTAATAAGAGCGCAATCCCAACGTTCAATTTGCGTTGACAACTTGGTTGCTACTCTTCAGTGCAAAGTCATAACCTACACGCAAGATATTCGCTGGGTGCGGCCACATTGAGTCCTTGTTTGGCTTTGGCTTTCTGAGAGCCGATATGGACGATTGATCGCTGGAGTGATACAAATTACGAAACCGAACTCAGAAGGAAGTGCCGTCACGTAACATGCATCTGACGTCTTAGAGCGCAGCAGCGTTGTGTGATGTCGGCATTCAGGGACAGAGAAAGCCTTTCCAGGTTATGCCATGGAAGGAATGAAAGGTGAAAGCTGAAAGATGGAATGCGGCCAAGCGAGTCTGATCTGCCTGCTGTAGAGAAATGCGGAGTTTCGGGGAAGGAAGGGCAGTAGACTGAAACAGTTCTTTTTTGTTATTTTTATTTTTTTAAACGAAAATAATTGGGCTGACCTCGTCCTGTTGTCAGAGAGAAATGGGACGATACAACAGTTCATGCTAACGGCCACGTGAAAGTATGGCTACGTATTGCCACACACATGGCCTGTAATAGTTGTGGAGCGCAGTGGAGATGAAGGGCGGTTCCGGCTTTATGTGTGAATTCACTTACCGTGTTATGAGTTGTTACGTCACACCGTGGTCATGACGCAACGTAATGCGGTACATTCGTGCGGTTTAGTCAGTTCCAGCAATTGTGATTGGACGGGATGTTTGAAATGCCATTATTTAAAGACAAAATTGAAACAAATATTTACAGCCTTTCCACGGTACAGGCGGAGACGACGGCTCACAGCAGCCGGTGCTGGTTGTGGACAGAGAGACACTGAACAGTACGTTATCATGACGGCAGTCCTTATCAAACTTTCTGGTACTGCCAACGGCGTACAAAGTATCGTCCGTAGTGCAGACCCTCGCCAATACTGCAACGCCTTGCACTAATGCTGCTAGTGTTCCCACCCCTCCCGCTCCAAGCACAATTTCAACTGACGGTCCCAAAGACACAAGTCACGGGGTTCTGGTTGAGGCACGCTATTATCACACAATTATTTCTGATAAGTAGATTTGATGAAATATTACAAATATTCAGTACATAATTTTTCTTCTAACTTAAAATACTTACTTACTTACTTGCTTGCTTGTTTGCTTGCTTGCTTACTTACTTGCTTGCTTGCTTGCTTACTTGCTTACTTACTTACTTGCTTGCTTGCTTACTTACTTACTTACTTACTTACTTACTTACTTACTTACTTACTCACTCACTCACTCCATGAAGCAGAGTCCTTCGTAAGAAGCTAACCTGTTCTCAGTCAAAAAATTCCCCGCATTTTATGGAACCCGAAGGTTCATTGCCGCTTTCACAGTACCCCGCCACATGTCCCTATCCTGAGCCATATCAGTCCAGTCCATACCCCCATTCCACTTCCTGAAGATCCATCTTAATATTATCGTCCCATCTACGCCTGAGTCTTCGAAGTGGTCTCTTTCCCTCAGGTTTCCACACCAAAACCCTGTACACACCTCTCCCCCTCCCACATACATGTTACATGCCCCACCCACCTCAGTCTTCTTGATTTGATCACCCGAACAATATTGGGTGAGAAGTACAGATCACTAAGCTCCTCATTATGTAGTTTTCTCCATTCCTCTGTTACCTCGTCACTCGTAGGGCCAAATATTCTCCTCAGCAACATATTCTCAAACACCCTCAGCCTACGTTTCTCCCTCATTGTGGGCCACCAAATTTCACACCCATGCAAAACAAGAGGCAAAATTGTAGTTCTGTGTATCTTAATCTTTATATTTTTAGATAACAAACTGGAAGGCAAAGGATTCTGCAGCGAGTGATAACAAGCATTCCCTGACTTCAATCTGCTCTTAATTTTTTCTTGAATAAAATTTTGATTTAGTCATAATTATAATAATAATTTATTTAATATTTCAGCGATCCACCAAAGTGGATATAGAACTTGTCAACAGATAACAACATACACAGTACAGAATGAGTCACTACAATAATACATGTAATAATAGTTTGTGATTATAATACAATAAATAAATCAAATCAAGTTTATACAAAGAAATGTGATCAGCTCAGAATATACAATCAATGAGTACGTACATAATGTACATAATGTACTTAGACAGAAACTTAAAAATAATCCATGAGTACTAACCGAATGCCCATAGACAGAATCGTAAATCAATGTACCACTATAATAAGGAATCTTGTAGTTATTCTACTTAAAACCAACTCATGCACTTTTTGTAAAATACACTCGCATTCACATTTAAAACTTCAGACTGTTAAAAATGTTTGTGAAACACATAATTAAAAAACCCTACATGTTTCGGTCATAATTATCTGACCATCCTCAGGGGTCGTCCTTTGTGCTAGTGCTATCTTGTAGTATAATACATAATTCACGAATGAGTAAGGTACTCTTCCATTGCATAGAAAGTATAAGTGCATAACAATTTTTTCAGGGCAAGTTTAAACTTTTTTTGGTTATCAGCAACAATTTTAATCTCTAAGGGTAAATTATTAAAAATTTTTATCCATGAGTAATAGGCTCCTTTTTGATAAATGGTCAGGTTTTCTTGAGGAAGGTATAAATTATTCCTTTGTCTAGTGTCTATGTTGTGATTTTCATTGTTTGTTAAAAAGAATTTTTTGTTTTGAACTACGAACATTAATAAAGATAACATATATTGTGATGTCAAAGACAGAATTTCTAATTTCTTAAATAAATTTCTACATGAGACTCTATTCCCACATCCTTCCATGATTCTAATTGCCTTTTCTTGTAGTCTAAAAATTATAGAACTGTGCGACGAGTTCCACCAAAATATAATTCCATAGCTCATAGCCGAATGAAAAAACGTAATAAATCATTTTTAATGATGAGGCAGACATGTATGATTTGGCATTTCTAATTATATAGCAAGCCGTACCTAATTTTTTCACAAGTAAATCAACATGATTATTCCAAGACAGAGTATTATCCATTGTCACCACCAAGAATTTTATGTATGAGCTACTAGTGATAAAATTATTGTTAAATCCTATTTTTAAGTTAACTGTCATATTTGTTTCGAAACATTTGAACTCTTCCACTTTTTCAAATGAACTACTATCATTCTTTATACTGTGACTTCGTCCTGCATTCTGATCTCGAGACATGACCATGTACTTAGTTTTATCAGCATTTACTTCCAGTCTCCTTCCTAGCGACTACTAAAGCTTCTGTGTTTTTCTTTACAGTATGTACGCTTCCGCCCAATATGTTAACGTTATCAGCATAAACCAAAAGCTGATGTGTACCATTTAATTTCAAGCCATCCTGGTTTACCTGAACCGTCCTAATGGCCTAATCTAAAGCATTGTTCCTCAAACTGCGTTCCGCAAGGGGGTGTAAGGAGTTCCGAGAGACGAAAGACGGAGGAGTTTTATTGGCAGTCTTAACTTTGTATATATGAATTAAAATTCGCCTGGCGACATTCGACACTGATCGTTCCGTCGTTGATAGCAAGCAGACAATCAATCGCTGCTGCAATCCGTCAGCTTCCTTATTCTGCAGTCCAGTGAGTCAGCACAGTTCGCCACTGACAGTCGATGTGTTAGGCGAAACGACCAGATTGTCGATCGGTTTGAGGTTAGCCGTTGACTTTGTACATGTAATGTACATGAAAGATTAACAAGTGCTGGTATTAATTTTGTATTTGACTTATTGTATACCAGTAGGGGTTCCACAGTAAGTTCTGTACCTTTTTAGGGTTCCGTGAGCTAAAACGGATTGCGAAGCATGGCTCTAAAACAAAGTTGAAAAAATGACGATGAAGCATCTCCTTGTTAATAGGAAATATAGCAGACAAATGTTTCCCTACCCGGACTCTGCCGGCAAGGCATACCAAACTCAGTGAGAATAATATACAAGGACTCCCTCCTAACTGAATCATAGGCTTTTTGGAAGTCTGTACATAGCTGATGCACTGCTTCATTTTATATCCATTTTTTTAAGTTTTTAATGAATGCAGGATATATGATCTGTAGTTGTCTTGTTGCTTAAAAATCCACATTAATGATCCCCAGTAATTTTTTGCATATGGAGTTAACCTTGAGAGCAGGATGTTGGATAAAATTTTGTATGAAGTTGACAAAAGTGATATGCTTCTGTAATTACTACAGTCTGTTTTATCACCCTTCGTATAAATAGGTACTCCTCCCACTCTATAGGTGATTGCTCCTTATTTCAAATAGAATTAATAAGTTTATGAATCTCATAGCGAATTGTCCCAACTTCTGCTTTAATCAGTTCATCAATACCTGGTGATTTGTGACTTTTTAGCTTTTCAACAGCCATCTCAACCTCAAAGTCACTTGGCTCAGTCACTAGTGGCTCTGCTGTATGTATTTCTGTCTGCCTACCATCACTAACTCCATGTACATTCAGTATTTTGGAGAAATGTTTCCTGAACCTAGCCAAAATACTGTGGGGGGTCTGCAACCAAATCACCCTTATCATCCTTTCCTACATTAGTTCTAGGCTCGTAACCCTTCTTAAAGTCATTGATGCCCCTATACAAGTCCCTAATATTTTTGATCTTACTGTTAGTTTCAAGTTAATCAGTTTTAGCTTTCAGGTGTTCCTTCTTTTTGTTCTGGAAATATATGCTAGCTTCACATCTTACATTATTTAGATAATTTACATTTCTTTGTTTTTGGATTCTGTAACCATTGCATTTTAGCCTGCTTCCTTTGATCTAAAAAACGTGAACAATCTTCATCAAACTATGGGTTATGCTGCTTCAATTCATACAGACCTAGACCCTGTTAAGCTGAGGTTTTGATGTTCTCTTTAATGTTTTCCCAAGTCCTATTTATGTCCTTACTACCATGTACGTTCTCCACAACTGCAAACATCTTTGAGATCTTAATCTGATACTGTTTCCTAACCTTCAGCTCGCTTAAATTCCTGAGATTAAATATTTACACATCAAACTTCTGTGCTGCTTTTTGACTTGCTGCAGGACTTCTCACTTTTGTAACCACCAGATAGTGATCAGTATACAGCTACCTTCACTGAAAGATCGTACATGGAGTATACTCGAATGCCATCTCCTATCTAGCAACGTATGATGAATCTAGCTGTGAGTCTTCCCATCAGGAAAGGTCCAGGTGTATTTATGGATGTTTCTGTGCAAAGGTTACTATTCTAACACAATTATCATTACTGTCCTGATGTAGACTCTCATACCCAATTGTCGGCTTGAAAATATCCTCTCTCCCCAGTTTTGCATTAAAATCTGCTAACAGAATTTTCGTACGTTGCTTACGAAAATTATCGAAAAACTGCCCTAAATCCTAATAAAAACTGTCTTGAATCATCACTTTTCTCCTCACTTGGTGCATGCAGATTCAGAAGAATGATATTACACCATCTACCTCTCAGAACCATATATGACATCCTATCACTAAGAAACTCTACTTTCTTAACCTCGGATACTATTCTGTGGCGCACAAAAATTCTGTTCTGAATTGATGATTTTCGTTTCCTTTTCCATTGAGAAAAAAACTTGATCTCCAGCTCTTACAGTGCCCCCTTTGTCGCACCTAACCTTCTGTACAACCACTAAATCTACGTTATGCTGCCTCGCTAATTGCTTGGGAACTGTCGTGACCCTGGTCTATACAGGCTCCTAACCTTCCATGTAACACATCTAATGTTCCTTTTCCAGTGGTTGTACCAAAGGATCAGTCAAGGCCCGAGGCACATATGAGGGTGCCATGAAAAGTTCTCGACCTAACAATGAAAAAACGAATGTATAATATCAATTTTTTTATTATTTTTCAAAGTAATCTTCCTTAAGACTAATACATTTATTCCAGCGATGCTCCAGCGCCATTATCCCGTCCCTGTAGTGGTTCGTAAGATCTGCAAAATACCTCTCTACAGCTGCAATCGCCTCTTGATTCGAAGAAAAGCGCTGACCAGCAAGGAAGAGTTTGAGTTTTGGGAAGAGATAGATGTCAGAGGGAGCCAAATCTGGGGAATAGGGTGGATGTTCCAACAATTCATAGTGTAGATCCCTTAATTTTCCCATTGCCAAAACACTTTTGTGGGCGGGTGCATTGTCCTGATGAAAGTTGATTTTTTTTTTGCAAACCAGGTCTCTTCTCACGAATTTTTTAGTCTAGTCTGGTTAAAAGATTGGAATAATAATCCCCGGTTATTGTTTTACCCTTTTCAAGATAATCAATAAACAAAATGCCGTCAGCATCCCAAAACACCGATGCCATGACCTTTTCTGCTGATGGAACCGACGTTGTCTTCTTTGGCGCTGAACAACCGGCTTCTGTTCACTGTTTTGACTGCTGTTTGGATTCTGGTGTGTAATGGTGAATCCAAGTCTCATCCATAGTAATAAATCGACGCACAAAATCAGTTTTATTTTTGTTAAAACTCTCCAAGCACTGTTCAGAGATTTTCATGCGAGTGGGTTTTTGATCTGCTGTGAGCAAGCGCGGTACCCATCTCGCGGAAAGGGTTTTCGTGTCCAATTCTTCGCGCAAAATATATCCTACACGTTCTCTTGAAATGCCAGTAGTCTCAGCAATTTCACGCACTTTCATCCGCAGGTCATCCAATACCATATCGTGCACTTGTTAAATGATTTCTGGTGTTGTTGCACTTTTTGTACGTCCTTCACGTGGATCATCTTCAAGGCTGGCACGGCCACGTTTAAACTCGGCGGCCCATTTCTTAATTGTTGGAAACGAAGGAGAAGATTCCCCATAAACTTTTATGAACTTCGAATGAATTGCATTTGGCGTTAAACCTTCTTTTACAAAGAATTTTATAACCGCACGATACTCAATTTTATCCATTTTAAGGGATACAGACAACACTCCTGCTTCAGACAGCTGTATAAAACAAACTAATTGATAGAATGACTTGCAATTTGACATGGATGCTTATAACAGATGTACCAACTTAGGAAAAAAATCTTGCCGATATTGTTGCCATCTGTGGTCGAGGCCGAAAACTTTTCAGACCAGCCACGTATATGCGTTTCGTAACAATGCCAGTTTTTACGGTGAAGTGTTGTTAGCACCTTGCCCAACCCCAGAGCTGGAGGACCACACCTTGTCGGCTGCCCGCAACTCCTTATTCAATATATTCGCAGCTGCCCTCCATATTGCAGGCCGTTCCTCCATCCGCAGCGTGAGGATGAGCCGTGCCGTGGTGACAGCGAACCACTTACCATGTTCTGACTTATAATAGGAGGACAGAATATTCTTCTGACCCAATGCTTATGCTCACGCGGACCGCATTCGGAGAACCACTACATTACACCAGTGTTCCACACACTGATTTTGATTTATCTGTCACGGAGGATAATATTAGCAACTGACAGCGTCGGTAGATACACGAAACAAGTATAATAACTCTTTTCAGTTCATGCAGCAGACCAAAAAAAAAAAAAAAAGCACACTGGTAAAATATTGCGGATGTTTTGCCAGTGTGTGTTTGTTGGTCTGCTGCATAAATTGAAATATTGCTTAATGCACGGATATGGGATGGTACATTCTAGGTTTGTTAAATAATTATGTTTATGGCGAAACATTAGTGTTCGAACGGATGACGTTGTGCATGGTTAAAATGCTTGTGTTCAGCATGTCGGTATACTGATGTCATTGCAGCGATTATCAGGTGCCACCTTCGTATCAGAATAGTTCGATAGATCTCAGGTCGTTTCTAATTTAGCTGAAAATTGCACCCGAATGCTAAGCTGCATCATATGGACGGGATTTTAGTAGGCATGGGGAGTTCAGAAATTCATACACAGTTTTAGTCGAAGATTTTGAACGGAACTGGCTGCTTGGTGTAGTTCGGCATAGTAGGAAAACTGACTGTGGGTGTCTGAAGTGTGAAGGTGTGAACTGAATTTGTCTGATTTAGGACAGGATCAGGTGGTGGTGTTTTTGTTAAGACGGTAGTGAACATTCTGATTCTGTAAAAGTTGGACAGTTTCTCGGCCTGCTGTCTCTAAGTTTCTGTATAAGAACAATGAGGTGTACGAATTGTACTTCAAATAGTTTGGGATTTGGTGACCGAAGAAATACGAAATAAGCTGTGGTCCCTTTGTGTGTGTTACTGTGCGGTGAAAGTTGCTGGGGAACGAAAGGCTGTGAAGTGTGAAGTAACAAAGAAAGTTTTTGGTATTAAGCCTGCTTAGAATGCCTGGAGTACGCATTTTCACACAGACATTTTAAAGCTACTGGTCGAAAATCGAAAATACTTGTCCTAAAATGTGCTTATTGCTGCAATTAATGTATTACCGCTTCCTGGACTATTCAGTACAGAAAGTAACATTTGTACACGTGTACTTTCTTCGCCGTTGACCAGTTTCATTAACAGTAACACCCTGAACTACAGTGGAAACTGTGAAACACGTGTGTTTAGAGTATTTGGATATCGTTCCAATAGGCCCTGATTCAATTCATTCTACACTCGACAGAATTCAAATACAGTAAGAGCTATATCTTTTTTAACACCGTCCAGTCAACCGTGTTGTCTGTTCCCTAAACAGTCCTGCTGTACTTCGTAGTGTGAGACGCCGCACACGCACCGTCTGCCGTTTGACCTTCTGCAGACTGATTTTTATCTAAGTTCTGCGAGTAGAAAACTTCTGATGATACAAGTCTTCTGGCAGGCTGTAGTGTGTTTTGGGTTTCCGTGGATCGTAATGCGTTCATCTGTAAGGTCGATGGGCTGTTTGAACCTGAAGATGAAGGCAGCGTGCTTCACCTAAATGTCGGTAACAGTTTACCAGTTGACACAACAAAACATCCCAGACGTTTCGAATCTCCATCAGTCCTGTTGTGAGAACTCAAATCTCGTATATAAAATTTCATTTTCAACTTCACAGGAAGCACCGTGCAGGTATTTATTGTCAGAAGTAAAACAAGCACATAAGTGTGTGGTGTGGACAAAGTGCGGAATTTTTTACTGTTACAGTAGGTGGTATATACAGTTACCACTAGTCTCTGAGTGCTCCATTTAGCTGCTTTGTTCTTAGTGGATAACATAAGCATAGAGTAGGCCTGCTCTATGGTCATCTTTCTTTGTTTCCCTTTTAATTCATCAGTAGACTCTAAACGCTGTAGCGAGAATGGACACAGGATATCAGTTACTCTGTACGAACAAAGTGCGCGAGAATATAGTGGAATTCGTGAGGTGTTAACAGTCGCGGCGCCCCTGAGTGTGGTCCAAAAATAAGTTAGGAACTTGAACTTGTGACTGGAAGTAATATAGGGTGCGCAAATTATCTGACAAATGTTATTTGTTAGCAGCGGTAGGACCCTGTATCCTTGCAACATAATTTTGCTGTGTGAGATAAAAGACTTGGTGTATTACAGACCTAAGTGTTCTTGTATTACTGGCTATTTGCAGAACAACCGTATGGATGTCGTGAACGAACGTTTATCTAGAGACCTGCGCTGTTGTGTTATTACGCGGCGAGTAGTGGCAATTTCATACGGACGTTTCGGGACCGATAAGTTGTCCCGAAACGTCGGTAAGACTTCACCATTACTCGCTGCGTAATAACCCAAAAGAGCCCAGTTCTCACCTGCTTTGCGACGGAAGCATGTGGTCACGAATTTATATCTAACCCGCCGATTTAATTTTAAAAAATACTTGATAACTGTGGATTGACTTCGGTATTGACTTATTCGTTACAATATTTTGGTCATCTAATATGGACGTTTGACAATTGCTTTCGTAGCTTGTTTTAGCTATGGCTCATTGGCTGGAAAATTATGAGTCCATGTGGTTGTTCTTGAAGACTTTTTTTTTTCAGGAAATGTTAAACTTTTGAGCGTTACGCTGCAGGACAGTACTGTAATTGTTGCTGGGCTGACTGTTTGTACAGACTTCCATTGTACGAAAAACATCTTACACTCTGAACGACCTGACTGTTATGAATGAAAAGGTGAGGCAGTATTGTTTACTGGAGTTGTCAAACTTGTTCCTTGCCCTGCACGATGCATGTGGATTTGAACACACAAGTTTTATTTTATTTTGGCATCTGAAGTGATTACCAAAGGGATCTCGAACAGCCACTTATGTGGAATTAAAACTCTGTGCCTTACAGGAATTGCAGGACAGACCTACCTTGCACATATCCGGAACAGTAAGAAACATGTAACTGAAGTAATGTGTGATTTGTGGGAGATACATCATTCGTAGCTCGAAAGGGAACTACGTACAAAATTTTATCCAACATCCTGCTGTCTAGGTTAATTTCATATGCAGAGGAAATTATTGGGGATCATCAATATGGATTTCGACGCAACACGTCAACGACTGATCATATATTCTGCATTTGTCAAATACTTGAGCAGAAGTGGGAATACAAGGCATGTTCAAAAAAAAAAAAGACCGAACTTTTGCTATTATGACTTTATTGATAATTTCACAGCATTTTAAGCACTGTCTCCTTCAAAGTAGTCCTCTCTACTGGCGATACACCGTTCCCAACGTTTCTTCCATTGTTGGAATGCTTCCTGGAACGCACTTTCTGTGATGGCGCGCAGTTCTCTTAGTGCAATTTCTTGAATCTCCTCTGTGGTTTGGAAACGACGTCCTTTCAAAGTGATTTTAAGTTTGGGAAACAGAAAAAAGTCTGGTGGGTCTAAGTCCGGAGAATAGGGTGGATGGGGCACAACGGATGTCTGATGTTTTGCCACATATCTGCGGATGAGGAGCGACGCTTGAGCCGGCGCATTGTTGTGGTGCAACATCCAAGTCTGGTTTTCCCACAATTCAGGCCCCTTCCTGCGCACAGCATCCCTCAAACGCGCTAAAATTTCCTGGTACAACTGTTTGTTTACCATCTGTCCACGCGGTACAAATTCATGATGGACAGTGCCTTTCCAATCAAAAAACACAACTAACACCTGAACTTTGACCGACTCATCCGTGCTTTTTTTTTTTTGGTCGAGGAGACCCTTTCCCCACCCACTGCGACGATTGCATCTTTGTTTCACCATCATACCCATAAACCCACGTCTCGTCTCCTATTATGATGATCTTAAGAAAGCTTCCATTACCCTTGGCACTGGCAAGCAGTTTCTGACTGATTTCAACACGGTTCTCTTTCTTATCGTTAGTCAACAAACGTGGCACGAATTTTGCACTGACGCGACGCATCTGAAGTTTTTCAGTAAAAATTTGATGGCAAGATCCTATGCTGATGCCCAATTCGTCAGCGTCTCGGACAGTTAAACGACGATTTCCACGAATCACAGGCCGAACTCTCTTCACGTGGTCATCGTTTGTTAATGTGGAAGGTCGTCCAGGCCTGGGATCTTCACCGACTGAGATTCTGCTCTCTTTAAAACGCTTAAACCACTCGTGGCACTGCGTTCGGCTTATAAGTCCTCCCCGTATGCTTGGTCAAGCATTTGAAATGTCTCTGTAAAATTTTTACCAAGTTTGCAGCAAAATTTCACACGCGCGCGCGCGCGCACACACACACACACACACACACACACACACACACACACACACGCACACGCACACGCACACACGTTGCTCTTCAAGTTCTTTTATTGTCACTGTCACTAATCCGACGAACAGCTTGTGCACATGTTCAGTTCAGCGATGTAGCTCGACGACGACTAATGGTCATAGCGAAACGGGACGAATGGCAGTTTGTTGTTAAAACCTGACACCAGGTGAGCTTAGTAGCCGCAGCGCGCTCTCTGTGCCGGTTGGGGCGCTATTTAAAACGTACCGTCTCTTTTTGAACACGCCTCGTACAACGAAGCAGTGCATCAGCTCTTTATAGACTTCAAGAAATTATAAGGATAGATAGAGTGAGTCAAACACAACTCGTGAATGTATTATTTCATTTACAATGTGTAGTTTAGAAGTGATTACATGTTTCGGCCTTCTTTTCTAGACCATCAGGTCGTAAGTATTATTCAAGGAAACTATACATTATGTGATATTAAGTCATTAGTATTCAACGAGACCTAGTTTTCCTCTATAAAATCTTTTCTTTAAAATGAGTGAAGTGAATTTAATTAGTTATAAAATTTATAAAACTTAACCAACGTATTTGAGAAAGGGTTAAAGTTGTAACACCTTAGGAATATGTTTATCTGCGGCACAATTCGCTGATAGGCGAATGATTGAATAATATGTTCATTAAAATATTGAATAATGTGATTATAAATAGTTACAAAATATTCTAAAATCTAGTAACGTACATAGGAAAGGATAACATATATTGTTATTGTTGTATTATATTTATATGCCAATGGATGAGTGATTAGGTCAAATATAGAGCCCAATTACTACGAATCCACATATGACCTAATCACTCAACCATCGGCATATAAACATAATATAACAATAACAATATATGTTATCCTTTCCTATGCACGTTACTAGATTTTAGAATATTTTATAACTATTTATAATCACATTATTCAATATTTTAATGAACATATTATTCAGTCATTCGCCTGTCAGCGAATTGTGCCGCAGATAAACATATTCCTAAGGTGTTACAACTTTACCCCTTTCTCAAATACTTTGGTTAAGTTTTATAAATTTTATAACTAATTAAATTCACTTCACTCATTTTAACGAAAAGATTTTATAGATGAAAACGAGATCTCGTTGAATACTAATGACTTAATATCACATATTGTATAGTTTCCTTGAATAAAACTTACGACCTGATGGTTTAGAAAAGAAGGCCGAAACATGTAATCACTTCTAAACTACATCTTATAAATAAAATAATACATTCACAAGTTTTGTTTGACTCACTCTGTCTATCCTTATAATTGTATCCAACACAACGGGAATGGCTCGCTTACAAAAGACTTAAAGAAAGCTTATGATTCAGTTAGGAGGGAGGTCTGGTATAATATTGTCATTGAGTTTGTTATGCCCATGAAAGTGGTAAGGCTAATAAAAATGTGTTTGGCTGCAATGTATAGCAGAGTCCGGATAGGCAAAGTCTGTCTGACATGTCTCCTGTTAGGAATGGTTTGAAAAAAATGGAGATGCTCTATCGCCATTGCTTTTCAACTTTGCTTTAGAGTACGCCATTAGGAGAGTTCAGGTAAACCAGGATGGCTTGAAATTAAATGGTGGACATCAACTTCTGGTTAATGCTGATGTTAATATATTGGGAGGAAGCGTACACACTATAAAGAAAAACGCAGAAGCTTTGGTAGTGTCTAGTAAGGAGATTGGACTAGAAGTAAATGCTGATAGAACTAAGTACATGGTCATGTCTCGAGATCAGAATGCAGGACGAAGTCACAATATGAAGATTGATAATGGATCCTTTGAAGTGGTGGAAGAGTTCAAATATTTGTGAACAACCGTAACAAATCAAAATTCTATTCAGGAAGAAATTAAGAGCAGATTGAAGTTAGGCAATGCTTGCTATCATTCGGTGTAGAATCTTTTGTCTTCCAGTTTACTATCCAAAAATTTAAAGATTAAGATATACAGAACTATAATTTTGCTTCTTCTTTTGTATGGGTGTGAAAATTGGTCGCTCACATTGAGGGAGAAACGTAGGCTGAGGGAGTCTGAGAATTGGGTGCTGAGGAGAATATTCGGGCCTAAGAGGGACGAGGTAACAGGGGAGAGGAGTAAACTACATAATGTGGAGCTAGTGATCTGTACTCCTCATCCAATATTGTTCGGGTGATAAAATCGAGAAGAATGAGATAGGCGGGGCATGTAGCGCGTGTGGCTGAGAGGAGAGGCATATACAGGGTTTTGGTGGGGAAACCTGAGGGAAGGAGACCACTTGGGAGACCCAGGCCTAGATGGAAGGATAATATTAAGATAGACATTCAGGAAATGGGATGTGGGGGTATTGTCTGGATCGATCTGGCTCAGGATAGGGACAGGTGGCGGGCACTAATGACTGCGGTAATGAACCTTCGGGTCCCACAAAATGCGGCGAATTTCTTGACTAGCTGAAAACTTGTTAGCTTCTCGAAACGGACTGTGCTCCACGGAGTAAGTAAGCAAGCACGAAAGGGCGAAGTGTGGATAATTACAATAGTTAAACAATTTAAATACAATTGTAAATCACAGAATAATCCCGCCGTTGTTGGAGTTGAGGTGCTCACAGAGGTGTCTTTGAGGATTCACACCTCCCTGATCAGACGCCGTGCCTTTGGGTGAGCAGATCCTGACATGTCGAAGGATCAAGCAGTCCAAGAAGACCAGAATACTTTGTTATACACCTTTAACGGAAATCCAAACTTGTATCAGTTGATTCAGTGCCACTGAACACACAACCATTAATTTAAGTCCGTTAACGGGAGTCAGTACTGCAAGTCATTGCCCGAAGTCCAAAAAATGTCTATTTGGAAAATGCATTCTTAAACACAATGTTACACAAGGTAAGTGGAAGGGAAGCAAGGACAGACTTTAAGTTAGAGTTACTGTGTGTTGCAGACTGTTCGCGACTGCTGCTTTCCCCACGTCATTGAAAACTCATTCTGTGTGCTAAGCTGCTTGTTCCTATGCTGAATAGTCTTTCTACGAATGAGCACTTTAACGAGTAAATAAGTGGTAAAAGAAGTTGGTAAATAAAGCGTGGGCCAATAGGTCGCGAGCGCATGAATCCTCTTTCGAATACTTAAATGGTAGTTAAAAAAAAATTTGGTGCGTTAACAACGGAGAGCTTCTGAAGAACGACTGTTTCGTCGACTTACAGGCAGTGCCACAGCCTCGAAAGGTTCCCCCTTATCCGCTCTTACCAAATTCACTAAGGTGACCGACCACACGCTGGGCATTCGAAGTTTTTTCTTTTCGCCTTTGCATCGAGATTGGCTGTGAAGCTCACCCGTAATGTGGCTGCTGTGCGGCCTTACTGAGGGTATCGCCTCTGCTTCATTTTTTTTTTTGTAATTTTCGAACATTGTCATACCTCCTGTACATGGAATACTTTCAGTATAGTCGTACTTTGTCCATACGTTGTTGGAGAACTTTGTCATTTTCTGTATTATATTGAAAGGAATTCTTCTGTGTCTTATAAATACGAGTATTTATGTTGCACGTAGAGGGTGTTACCTGAATACATGAATAATTTAAGCAGTGTTACTGAGTGTTTCAGCAAGTAGACACAACATGTGGTATCCTTTTGCAGTTGATGAGTATACAGTGAAGGGAAACAGTAGTTATTTCCTCATTATCTCCAAAATAATGAAAGTTAATGGGCTATGTTGCAGATAGCACGCAAAGTTGTAACGACAGCAGAATAGTTTGGTGGTATGTAGGTTATAGTTTCTGATTATCATTTTGAAACCACCTGTCAACGATATAGCAAGCTGACCTTCGTATGTGTACAGTCTGTAAAGTTTTGGTTCATTTTGTAGCTGTTGCCGTTACTGCAGTATTAATCACTTTGTATTGCTCTACTCTTACAGCGTAATTTTTCTACACCGAAATTTTTTTTAGGTATTTGTTCTTTCCCTCCCTCTGTCGTGCTTCGTTTATCGCTGGGTGGGTTATGTTATTTTACACGCGAAATTATTTTTCGTGTTCTGTGTGTTCCGTCGAGGTTAAAATATACAGATTTGCACTTTTGTCTTCTTTTACATGGGTGTGAAACTGTCTTTAATATACAGGGAAGAACACAGGCTGAGGGTTTTCGAGAATAGGGTGCTGACGAAGATATTTGCGTCTAAGAGGGAGGAAGTGGCAGGAGGCTGCATAAATTGCATGAGGGAGAGCGCCACAATTTCTGGGCGTCAGCAAACGTTATTGGGGGGAAAGAATCATGGAGGATAAAATGGAAAGGGCATGTGGCGTGCAGGGGTATTTTAGGAAAACCTGATGGAAAGGGATCACTTGGAAGGCCTAGGTATATCGATGGGAATAAAATATTGAAATTGATATTAAGGAGGTAGGCTGACAGGGTGCGCACCGAATTAACATACTTTTCTGTAGCCGGAACGGAGTATGTTTACTGTGTGGTACAGGTGACTCTTTTTGTGTAATGTATACGTGTGTGTTTTGTATGATTCTCAGAAAAACAGCGAAATTACCCAATACGCTGTTCAGAACGTACGCAGCTCGCGGCGTGGAACAAGGCTGGGAGGCAGTGCCCTCGCTGCACTCGTTCAGTTCGCAGTGATCTGTGGTGTGTTTATTAGTCTGTGTTTAACAATGTTCGTTATTTAAATAAAAAAAGTGGGAAACTTAAATCTACGTCTCGTAGTGCAGCCCAATTGAAAATAAAACAGCTTAAAGCAAACAGTTTTAAAGACAAATTAGACGTAATAAATAAGCTTCAAAAAGGTGACTGCATTGCTGAGGTCACTTTCCTGGTCACAGCACTGGAGAAATTATCCAACATTTAACTTTAAGTTTACGTAAGTTATTGACAGTTTACTTCTAATATACGTAGACTGGGCACGCATATTAAATGCTTCCGTCTTTATTATTGTCACTGGCAATAATAATAATAGTAATAATACATTATGTATACCTTACACGAAGACGCTGCCATTGGTGTGATTCCCCTAACCCCCACCTATACCATTGTTTATTATGGGAATATTGTGCTTCGTTTACGGCTTGTTCCCATTCACTCACGCCTTCTCTGGAACACAACTAGGGCGTAAAACGTGTAGATGTACTGTACATAGTTTCTTGGCGACACAAAGATTACTCTTTTTTTTTTTAATGCCCTTCCAGGACTACGATATACAGTATTTTCAAAACCGATTTCCCATGACGCCTGGTAGGATCATCATCATCATCATCATCATCTCCAACTTTTAACCTATATTTTGAGCTGTTTCTTAATGTACTTCCTAGTAACATATCCACCAAAACTGATACTCCTAATTTGGAGTAAGGGCACTGTTTTATAGCAGTTTTTGGTTACGTTTACAGATAGACACAGAAGTCAGTTTAATTTTTAAAAGACATTTGGATTATTGTTTGCAGAACATTTTTTCCACACACGTTTCTTCGCAGTATCAAAATCCTGTGATTTTTTTAAACGTAAGTTTTGAATTAAGAGTGGAAATTTTATTGTAACATATTTCCCGTCTGGGCCGCGTTTCTTGATAGCACCAAAACTGTTTTTGGATTTAAACCAGAAATCACATCCCTCCCTCCGAAGTGCAGCACCTCGAAGCAGGCTTCGTTTAACGACGCCCGTTAATTGCTAAGACTACATACCGTGTGCCATAGATGAATGAGTTCGAAGTATTGATGGAATGATTCTGACGGGGGAAACCGAAGTACTGGGGGGGGGGACCCATTTCCACTTTGTCCACCTCAGATCCCACACGGACCGCCCGGGGATTGAGCCTGAGTCTCTGCGTTAAGAGGACAGTGACAAACCGCCTGTTTAGAGGCAGCACAGCGGTTCATGGCCGGTAACACACGGCACTTTCACCAATTGACAGCGCAGATCTCTGGTTTTCCGACCTCACAATTAGCAGTTGACTTTCTTTATTGTTTTGTTTATAGGTTAGTTTACAACGAGACAGTAATTAATGCTACCTGCAAAATGTAAATACTAGTATAATAGGTAAGAAACACGAAACATTACCAACAGGAAATGAAACAGGTAACTCCATGAAGCAGACTTCTTCAGAAGCTAGCAGTTCTTAAGCTAGTAAAATTTCCCATATTTCATGGAACCATAAGTTCATTAGCATCTTAATATCTGTCATTTTCCGTTGGACTTTTAATGTATAATGTTCGTTACCATGTTCACAAGAACTCACATCTTGTCTGTCTCCTAAGCCAGATTAATTCAGCCCTTGTCACCCGACCAGTTTATTTAGCATTCATCGTAATAACATCCTTCCATCTACGCTTATGTCTTTCAGGTTGTTTCATTGCTTGAAATTTCCCCACTAAAACTCTGTATGCACTCTCTTTTCCCCCGAACATGCCAAACGACTCCGACTTGTACATGTCTTGAGCCAAAATATCGCTGTTTTTTTAATGTAAGCTACTGGAACATACAGTGTCCATTGGTCTTTAAAGGATGAAAATCTTTGACCTTCATAATTAAAGATATTATAAGTTCGAAATGTAAGTCTGTAACACGTACCTGTAGATGTCGTCGCGAGGTGTTCTTGTGGACTGGCAACTGGAAACTGTCGACAGCGTCCGAGACCCGTTGGACTGTGAGGAACACGCACAGTCAGTTTACGTAAGACGGAAAGTTTTACTGGAAGCTAGGATGGCACTCTGACGTGTTCAGTACAGGTCCTCCTTGGTCAGAGGTTCGTGCGTCGCTGCTGCGTGACTTACCACCACCGCTGCTGCAGTAAGGCACAGAAACTCCGGAAGTTACTTTTACTTTTGCTGTCAGAAAAAAAGACAGGTTTCTCCCTGCTGCTGAATTGCTTATAGTCGCTCTACTTGTTTATTTCCTCAGTATGGATAATTATGGTGGGGGGGGGGGGGCGGAGCCTTCACCATGTTACTAACTTGAAGACTCAAGTCTTCTGGAACATGACACTATGCCTTTGGGCGAGTAGTACCCGGCGTTTCAAAGGGTCGTGGTGCCTTCACATGTAGGCTTAGCGAACGACGCCGTGTGTCTTGAGTCTCAGTAACACTGCTGTGAGAGCCTGCACCGACTGAGGCGCGGAGTTCGGTTAGTTACAATTTCTCGAACGCAGCTGGTGAAAGTACAGACGTCTTCCGGTGTTTTTAACTGATATTATCTGTTAATAATCCTTGTTGATAGGGTTAGGATTGAGCAACGGCAAATGCCTGGATTTCTCCTTTGCAGGCTATTTAATAACAAGAAACTCGCCAGAAGGCAACGCCAGCTATTTCCTTTCCCTCATGCTGTGGCGTAATAACATACGCTTGGATTGCTGTTGTGTTGCCCGCAAGCAATAAGGTACAGACTGTACGGACTGCGGTACAGTTACAGTTCCGGTGTTGCTAGTTAAATGGGAACGAGACAAGAGCGACGTATATACACGTAGGAGTGTAGGTATTTTCAGTGCAAGAATCTGATGTGGGTTCAAAAATTCACGAAATACCAACGATAAAAATATAAAATAGTCCCGAGGAGCACAAAAGCGTGAAAGTGTTGTAAGAAAATACTAGCACCTGGAGGTATGAAGTATGGACATTCAGTCTTTGGGAATCTCATTGTATATAGCACGGAAGCAGCCAGCCTCGCTTAATGAAAGATAAGAGGCCGACTTAGCTGAGAGGGATCTGCACCGTAGAGGGGAGAGTGGGGGAAGCTTACTCACAACTGCTAGGTCGCATCCTGTTTTATCGGAACCAGCCACGAAAGATCGAAATCCCGTATATCGAGTTTTACAAACTTTGAGACTACCGTAGTTCAGGTATGGTAAACTCAGCTTGTGTTATTTCTGACTGCGTTGCTGTTGTGAATTGCTTTGTTTTATGGCCGCAGTATGAATGCTGTCTGAGCGTTCTGAATTCGTGTTTTTTGGTAAGTTAGCGTTGTAATTGCACATTGACACTTGGAACAAAATGCTGATCAGCTGTGTGAACTTTGATCTCTCTCATCATAGGAGAAGGGGCTGGAGGAGGAAGAATGGGGAAGTGACGGCATTTGCTGTGTGTCTGTTAGAATTTGGCGGGGCGTGAGGGGGAGAGAGTAGGAGGGCCGGTTGATTGAAATATGATTCTGACAGTTGTCAACCACGTACCAAATTTTGTAATTCACATCGATTCGGCTTGGAATCGAAGGCGGATTGAATTCTCGGTGCGTGTGTCAGTTTGATACAGCTGTTGAGCCTGAACGAAATAACAAAAGACCGACATACTGCAAGTCAAACACAACCATTTGTTATTCAGTTAGCTACACTATAGGGTTGTGTTCGGCTCAAGTATATTGGTCTTCTATTGTCACCCTCTCCCGTTTTCGCTGCGTTTGGTCTGATCCGTGTGGGGCTTGTGGTTGACAAAGTAACAGTGGTGCAGGTTTTTTCCCCGAGTAGTTTTGTTTCCCCTCTGTCGCTAGCATTCCACTAATGCTCCCTACTCATTGATTCACCTATCAGCGACAGGCCCGTAGCCAGGGGTTGCAAGTGGGTCCACCATAAATCTGGCCGATCCCAGTAAGTACGTGTATGCCCAAAATTTCAGACCAACAATCTCATCAGCCAGTAAAATCGCGCGACACGCTACCGCAGCCACGTGTCGCCACTGTTGGCCCAAACAACTGAAACACTTTACGGTAACAATTTCACTCTGACGGCTGACCGAGCATGCGAGGTGTAAGGCGTAACGATGACGTCACATGGCGACTGACTAGCCTGCTGTCAATGTGTAGCATGTGCGTACGCTTCGCGTGGTCGCAGTGCTGAATCACTGTCGATGAATTTATCTTGCAGCTGCTTGACATGGAAGTACTGAAGTACACAGGAGTTTTCTATTCCTGCAGTACTCGAGCGAATCGTGTGATGTGCTTGATTCTGGAGGAAGTTATCGTTTCATGGAGAAGAGTACAATAACGAAGTAATGCAAATGTATTCATCGTGCTTCCTTACTTACAAGACCGCCCTCGATGGAATTTCGTGCCATCATGCACGTTCATTCCCGCTGGTTCGTGTAAGTGTTGCCGGCTGTATAGTAGATGCAAGTTCTTCGAATCGCTATCTTCAAATTTCGCGTAGTGAGACGTGCTTTTACAAACTGTCTGATGAATGAAATCGATTGACGGCATTCAGAATGTCAGGTCGAGGAACGTGTTTTGTTCCTCTGCCTTACGCATAGCAAATAAGGCAGCTCGTTGAAATCTTGGAATTCTCTCTCTCACACACACACACATGTATGTATATGTGTATATATATATATATATATATATATATATATATATATATACACACACACAAACACACGTATGTACAGATAAAGAGTTAAAGTTTAAAAAGTCATTTTTCTGAATGTGAAATGCAAAATTATAAAACCATAACAGCATCACTTCCTGTGTGTCTGTCCACTACCA
>Ga0268261_10000487_pt1 | contig 24996 bp, 19 predicted proteins | sample TergutNc150P1_FD_190353 | JGI IMG/M metagenome (GOLD analysis project Ga0268261, IMG submission 190353) | Nasutitermes corniger P1 segment gut microbial community from laboratory colony in Florida, USA - Nc150 P1 (SPAdes) (version 2) | ecosystem: Host-associated > Arthropoda: Insects >...
GTCAATATCCAATTCTTTTTCATAAGATATCATATTTCCTAAATAGTTAAATGAATTTACTTGTTCTATAATTTTGTTATCTATTACAATTTTAGTTCTTACTGGATCTCGTCCTCTAAATGCCATCAATTTTGTTTTCTGTACAGATATAGTTAAACCATACTCTGTTATTATTTGATTTAATTTATGTGCCGCTCTCTGTAGGTTATCTTCTCTGTCTGCTATTATGACTTGGTCGTCTGCAAATAACAGTGTTGACAGTTGCTGGTTTTTTGAAAGTTTAATTCTGGTTATGTCTTGTTTTTGCCATTTGGTTATTATTTCATCTAAATATATGTTAAACAATGTAGGTGAAAGTGGGCAACCTTGGCGTACTCCTTTATTAATTTCTACCGATATTGAAAGTTTGTTGTTAAATTTTATCAATATTTTGTTTTTTGTGTAAATATCCACTATTGCCTTTAACAATGTATCTGGAATATGTCGAGCATAATATTCAAGAGTAACAATCCTCAGCAACACCGTTGCCATAACCTCAGAATTCGCATTGTTATAACATGTTAAAACATAGTACGTATGAAAGCTGTTCCATAATTAAGGTTCCTAAGGACATAAAAATCAACTTCAAAGTCATTACAACATTAAATGTCCACTGGAACATTGCTTTTGAAACATAATCCCCCAGCATACTGATTGATGTGTTTAGTAGAAAGTGGGCTCTTAGATTTGCAACCATTCATGAACACCTATTTCCTTTTCTTCATTATTGTGGGATTTACAATCTCCCAAGTGTCGCTTGAGCCACACAGGCAAATGTTAATCTTATGTGGCAAGGTCAGCCCTCTTGGGTAGGTGGTTACCAATGTTTTGGAGTAACTTGATTCACCCATCCAAAGTTTCTACTCTGACGTTGGAGGCAGCAGTTCTTTTGAAACATTGGTAGCCACCTGCAAGACTACGGACCTTTGTAGCCCATATGACCATAATCTGGGTTTTTATTACACTTACAACCTCAAATCTCATGCAGGAAGTTTCCATTTGAAGGACCAGCAAGTGATATATGTAGATCTTTCTTAGTCCAGCTTTTCATTTATTTCTTTACTTCCTTTTTGCTGTCTTAGCATGCTATGTAATACGTGCAGCAATTAAGTTTTATCTTGTTTCAGAATTTGACAGACAAGCCAGAACCAGAAGAAACAAGGATAAAAGGTGATCCTGCTCGTGACCTGGGAACATTACACCATATCTGTGTTTCTCACTTGAAGGAGTTGCAAGCACTTAGTAAAACTCAAGTAAGTTCTCTTTTAACGTATTAGTTTGTGTATATTGAATTTTGTGCATGACAGCACATCATTACTCTCATCTCTCCAGTAGACATAGCACACCATCAGCTGTATTCATGTTGTATGTTAATGTTCACTGATGATACCATTAGTGATAGCTGTATTTTTTATAAATATTTGATGACATGATGGGTTATTTAATTTGTTTTCTGTTTTTCAGGCCACAATAAAGAAATTGGTTACAGTTACGGAAATGTTGAGTAAACATAAACAAAAGTACTTGGAAATGATAAGATAGTTGCTTGTGCAAGCACAAGGACTTTAGCAGTACTCAAGATGGACTGAAGCATGATGTATTTCATTGAGATTATTATAGCCACAATGATGCATCAGGCTCCATTGTCACAGTTGTAGATCAGTACTCAATACTGACTAAAGTGACCTATTTAATTGAGAATATTACACCCACAGTGATGCATCAGGTTCCATTGTCATAAGTATGGGTCAGTACTAATTATGGACTGCAGTGACTTCATGTTCCATTGCCAAAAGTATGTGTAAATCGGTCATGTACAGTATACATATATAATTTCCGAATTTTTAGGACCAAAGAACACAAAACTTAAGGTTCAGAAGGAAGGGAGCTCACATTGCTGGGATCAGCTTCAGCTAGTTCATAAAGTATTGGAACAGTGTGATTTGTGCATTGAATTTTCCCCCAGCCAAATTGAGACCATTACAGGTGTGCTCACATTTTCTTGTTCTATGATAATAAGGAAGGTTTCAGCATCAGCATGATTAACCAAGTGTGTAATGTGAAGATCCACATCTTCTGGGATTGATGCCCATTTTACTCGTAAATAGTACTGATGTTTCATAGGAGCTTGCTGCCTCCAAAATGTCAGTAACTATCTACCAGACAACGTGGCATAACCTTGAGTCTCACAAATATGTAATGTGTTCATAACCTACACAAGAAAAGATGTGAAGTACTGCCTCAGTGCTGTAAACAATTCCTACGTATTTTAGTGCTTCTAAATGTGCATAATGACTAGCTACCTTTAATAATGGTAGGTGGTGTATATTTACAGTTTTTTATTGTCATGTTTTTGTAATTCATGTTCCATAGTGTGTGAATGAGATGAATGCAGCATGTGGAATGGATTATAGATGATAATGTAAATATTTTGGTTAATATTACCTCATGCATTTTGTACAGCAAAGATTTACATTTAATTTCCTGTATGGGGGGATTATGTCAATAGATTAGTTGATACACACATATATGGGTCATAGGTAATGGCTGCTACACAAGTTTCCAACTCTTCATATTTCTATTACCTGCTGTGCTCTGTCTCAAGTGTTACTTATAGATTCTTTCCAGAAGAAAGAAACACCACTACAATATATGTAAAATAAAGAAGAGCTTTTTATGAAACACTTCTTCAGTACTGAATCTGACACAAACCTTAATCCCAAATGTGGTAGTGTGATAGCACTACTGCTTCATGTATAGATGATCATGTGCCTAACACAGCCTAGAAACCAGTTAGCTAGCCTGGCCGAGGTTTTACATGATTTTCCTCAATCCCTTAATGAAAATAAGGGGACACTTCCTTGAACAGACCAAGACTCTTGTACAGTTTTTTCAATTTGTGTTTCATAATGCCCACACATATTGGTACTATTCAGTGTAAAGTGTAAATTCCATTCGGGACATGGGTGTTTCAGTATATTATGCATCATTACATATGTCCACACCACCAGTGTGAGACACTAACTAGGCATGAATTGTGTGTAAAAATAAAGTGGAATTCAGTTAATCAGGGTGAGAAAGCTCTGCAGATTGATAGGTGAACAGTAAATATTTGATGTACACAGCAGAGTTATGATTAGGGTATAGCATCAGAATATAACTGAAGATGAAAAAGAAAATCTGTTAGCCCCTTCATGACATCTGAGTTTTATGTGTGTTGCAACTAGCTGTCAGGAATGTTAAACAATTTCTGGCATCTTCTAACCACCTCTTAAATTGCTGTTACAAACTGTCTGTTCAGTTTTTGTGTCTTTGCTGCTGGAATTTTACTTCATATTTTTCAAGTAGTGTGGCATAACACATCTAAGAGGTGTGATCGTCTTAAAATTTTGCCTGAAAACAGTTACTGTAACCTGTAACCAACAATGCCAAAACCTACAGAACATATAATTTTCTAATATGCTATGAGTGGGGTGCTGACCACTCACCTCCACTAGTGTAGAGATTTTGGGTGAGTAGAGCTTTATCCCCCCCCCCCCAGTGCCTTCATTGGGCCACAGGAATAAATTTTCATAACAAAAGTAAGCTATTGGTCACTCAGTGCTACCTGATGTGCCCAGAGCAGTAGATCTCTGCATTGAGTTGCTATACCTCATGCTTGGAACATAATTTAAAAATGAAATATTTAATGTGCACTGAAAGATGAAACTGAGCTCTATCTTCCATTTATTACCCAAGGTATGACAAGTAAATATCCTCCTGTTTTCTTGTTGATTAACTCTCTGCCACACTGTGTAGTACATAACTGATTGGTTCATATGTCACATAGAGATATTGCACCCAAGGAACCAAGACACTGTATCTTTAAATTGTGATAATTTGTTTGCATATTTGTGTATGTAACAACAGGAGTCAGCCAGGGTTGTACATTATCTCTGACCCCATTTTAGTATTGGACAGTGTCATGAACAAAAACTGTAAAAGGCAGAAAGGAATACAGTGGAAAATGATGGAAAGGTTAGTTAGATTTTGCTGACGACTGTTTTCCTGCACAAAGATGGAGTGATATAGAAGCTAAGTTGGAGAAATAATAGGAAGCAACAAATGTGGGACTTAAAACACTAAGGAAATGAGAGTCAACCCTAGTACATTTCTGGTACTGGCAATAAATGGTAGAGAGGTGGAACAGGTTAAATCTTTTACATACCTTGGCAGCATAGTTACTATAGATGGTGGAGCCTTAGAGGATGTCCACAGTCACATCAAGAAGGCCAGTGGGGGCTTTATACAGTTGTACCCAGTTTGGATGAATAAAAATATCTTAATTAGAACTAAAATTCAGTTTTTTTAATACAAATGTTAAGTCAGTCCTATTGTACAAGTGGAAATGTGGAAAATAACTAAACAGATAGATAATTCACTCCAAATGGTTTTAAACTAATGCCTACAGCAAATTTTAAATGGCCAGATAAAATTTAAAATGAGGAATTACATCAGAGAACAAAACAAGCACCTATTGAACAGCAAATAAAGGAAAGAAAATCGCACTGGACTGGAAACCTCAGGATAAAAGGAAGAGGGGTAGACCAAGAACCTGGTAAAGCACAATAGAATTGGAACTGCAGAAAGCTGGAAAAAGGCAAAAGTAGTAGCTGTAGACAGAACCAAATGGTAGAGCTTCTTGAAAACCATGTTCCATATAGGAACACGAGGAGAGAATAGTGAAATGATATTTGTGTGTGATCGATGTAAACAATGAAGTTGGAGGAATTTTATAAATTCAATATGGATGTCAAGATGTTCTGTTTTGTGCAGCCATTGTTTACTTGTATTTTTTTAGTGTTTCATTGAATGACATCACTTTCTAAGGTTATATGGCATCAATGGTAAAAATACCACCATGATGCACTAGTGCAATAATACTGTAGGCAGGAACTGAAGTACTTGGTGAAAAACCTCCCCTAATGTCACTGTGTCCACTCAAATCCCACACAGACTGCCATGGGATAGAACGTATACCCCCTTGGTAAGACCAGCAACTAACAGTATGAGGCATGATATGTCTACTTGAAAGCTGTTAGAGTATCAGATTCTTACTGATACTGTTTGTTCATTCTAATAAAGAATGGCATTCACTTATGAATGCATATAATTATTTAGCAGTCTGTAAAAGGAATTCCAAGCCATCTCAATGTCCTAATAATTTATACAGTTAGATCCCACATTTACAATGTGGTGTGCCCTTGTCTGCAGGTGCCATTGGTTACATGTCTGTACATTACCAATTTCAGAATAAATTTTGTCACAAGCAGGCAGCAGTAGTGAAAATTCTGTGGATGAATTTGTGCAGTTCGACACATGAATGAATGATAGTGGTGAAAAGATTCCCTTGGGAACACATCAAATTATGGGAGACAGAAGGAACTTCTGTCTGGTAGTTTCCAGCCACAAAGTGTAGCAAAGAATGCAAATCAAATGTTGCAACATTAATTTTGTTCCCCCCAGCAAACCAATAACCATGACCACTCATTAGGTAAAACAGTTCATAAAATCACAGGATGTGCTCAGATCTTCATTGTGGGTTTGGAAATGAGAGATTTGGATTACATTTATGTTGCATTCTGTGATCAGATTGCTTGTGCTGATGAGGATATTTGCCTCTGTTTTGAATCCTTTGAGAACTAGCACACCAAGCTAAATTGCTAAGGTAAAGTCAGTCACATCTTTATATGCTGCAAATGCAGAGTTTAAATGAAATTTGATTAAACATGTGGGAGCTAAAAGTATTTCATTCCAGCCATGTAATTTCTGTGAATTTTTCAATCCGATCACTATGCCCTGACTATCCAGGGCTGGCAGACAGCAACACATCGCTTTACTCAGGACATACCACCCTATAACGTACACAGTATTAATGTTTCTCATAAGATTTATATGCCGAGGAACAAAAATATGCCAAGTAACAAACTGTGCATGCCCTGCCATCTTTTAACAAACATGAAAGTGTGTGTACATTTGTATGAGTCCTGACGAATCCATGAACTAATATATACTTAGCACCCAAACAGTTACAACCTCAAATCTTTGCTCACATAATTTCAGTTTTTTTCTGCACTGAGGGGTTATCAGAGGGAACTAACCAACAATGGGTGAAAACAAATATAGTACTGTATATCATAAGAACTATGTAGTAACTTCTGCAAAAAGTAGGCTGAAAATCCTTGATAAATACTCTGTGAGAGAGATCTACCAAACATTCTGTGTATACTTAACATCTTAGATGTAAAAATACCTTAAATGTCTGTGAAATGGAATATGTGTTCTGTTTATTGGCTTTCGGAACAACAAGATTTATGATTATTAGTGTGGTTTTTACAGTGCTGATTAGTTCTATAAGAATATACTTTTATCTGAAATGAATTGATATTAAAACTATTCAAGGGTGCAAAATTGCAAAGAATGGATTTGGAAAGTGTGTATTAAACTGAAGAATGTATATTCACTGACGTTAATTTTTTGGATCCATTTTGGTAGTCATTTGTTTTATGATTGTTCTGACACTTCCTACACCTGTTGTCAAAAATAATGTGTCTGTACTGCCTACACATCACAAGAGAAAGGGCATGGTAATATCCAAAGATACAGGAGTGAGGAGTAGCATTGTACAAAATTGTTCTCACATCTTTACAATAGGTAAGTACACCAACAAAACTGACTTGATTATTTCCCACAACTTAATTACCCAGCAGACATTACATAGTTCAGGTTACTACTACCACTGTTCTTCCAGTTAGCTTTACAACTATGTGTGGGTTTTTGGCTTTCTCAGCCATGTCATACTCATATCAATATACAAGCAACAAATACTTAATTTATTTGCCATTAGGAACTGTGATACTACAAATTTAAGCCTAATCTGTTGTACCAAGAGACAGTTCTGCCCTTATGGGGAAAATTTCACAATTCATGTAATGTCTGTTTCCTATTACATAACTGCACAGAATGCAGGAGTAGGTTTTAATATACTTGATCAGAAACAGTGAATATGGTCCAGCAAAACAGATGCTAGTAATGGCAAAGTTCAAATTAGTAGGAGTAAACCAGCTGATCATTCCATCAAACTTTAGCTACCATAATTACAGTTTCTTATGATGACTGTAAACTAAAAGCTTATTACACCATCCTTTTGTGTTGGATAACAAGAAAGACCAGAAATGTACAACAATTGTGTATTTGTTTTTTTTATTTGCAGTACTACTTCCACCTAGGTCAGACTCATGGCTGCTCACTATGTTTTAAATTGGTTAACTGGTTAATTATATTTACATTTATGTTGCCAGAAGCACTGAATAACAAAAAGACTCAGAAATAAATTTGTATGCAGTCATGAAAGTGTTCACTTTATTTTATACATATAAACAGTTCCTTATACTTTCAAATTGAAAAGTTCCTGTCAGCCAAAATTTGTTAAAAAGAAGAATGTGTCAAGACCAAAAAAGAATGCTGAATGCCATAATTATACAACTGATTGCAACATAAGGGCTCTTCCTTTCACCAATTCGGGCACACTTCCAGAATGTACCAAGCAATCTGAAACAAACAATTGTGTGTAAACAAGGAATTTCAACACTTCAAAGATATACCATTTCATTACTCACAGTTAAGTTGATGTTGTTTTATTATAGTTCTCATTAAATAATAACAAGTAATCCTCAGAACACAACCCTGTGTCTATTAAGCAAGGTACATAAAACACAGGAACATGTTTCAACACAAAACATGGTCAAAATCAGCACAAACTGCTTAATGAAAAAAACTAATGTAGTTAAAACATACTACCTTTAAATACAAAGATCACGTGTAATGACGTATTAGTAAAATGCAAAACTGTTTCATTATTATTATTATAATACTGTCTTACTTTTAATATTCAACAGCACATTGCAAGATATATATAATGACAATGAGTATGCACAGTGATCTCACTGCAGTGGCAATTGAACACTTATCCAATCTTGATCTGTCAATTTATGACTTTTATAATGTTGTTATGTTATAAAATTTGTAGTTAATGTAGTTTTTGCACTGATGATTGTGTCAGAGGGAAATGTGTCCATGTTCTGGATAAATGATTGTCAGATTTTGTATGTTGGTTTGCCATGTAGCAAACCCCAGTCAGTACTGCCCTCTTACCTAATTAATCTCCTATATCAGCTGCAATCCTTGACGATGCCAATGAGAACAGGATTGAAACTGATATGTAAATGACTTAAGCAAAAAAAAGGACACAGCCATAAACAGCCAAGATCAGTGACAAATGAGTTAGGGATATGCAAGTCTATGTATGTTCGACACAGCATTATGACTTAAAGTAGTAAATTTAAAACCTAAATATAGTAATTGGCTGGAGAGGTACATATTCATTTTCAGTGAGAGAAGTTAGATCTATTGGTATTTTCAACCCCCGCCATACTTTTTGCAGCTTTTAACTCTATACACGTTAACACAATTGCAAATTCTTTCAGTATGCTGACTGCCCCGATTATGAATTCATATCCTTAAAACATTTATACATACCCTACTTTATTCCTATCCAGCAAACTGGGAAATAATGATCTCACATATGCACAGGTGCATATAAGCAGTAACACCACAGTTAATAAGCTCTGGAAATTGAAAAGTGCTGACTGAAAATAAAGATAAACACAATTAACAACCGCCCATGGTCGTTGAGGTTATGTTTTGATCAGCCTAATGACAGTCTTACCATTCATACCATTCTTAAAAAGTTCTATGCTTTGTACCATCCAGCAAAATTACAAATCATAAAATTTCTCCTAGATTCACGCCCGTACTGAAATTTACGCACGCCTGAAAAACAGAAATCGTTAAAAAAATATATTTTTCTTAATTCCTGCACTCTGTACATTTGAAATCACACACATGCACTCGCCATCTGCAACGTATTTCGAGAAACATGGACCAGAGATAGAGGATTGAAATCACGGTTAAAAAATATTTATTGGTGAATCCATGATGGTTGCTTAACTATCACAGATCCGTGGTTCTCACGTCTTACAATCATGGATTGTATCAAAGCGTAATGAAAGAATAAAGTTTGCGTCAAGAAATGTTAGGCTATAGAACTACTAGCCTTTGTACATTCGTAACACCGAATAAAGCCCAGAAAGAACAGGGACGCCGTACCTAGGAATACTAGCACACCTTACAACGTGAAAACAAAAGAGGACGAAGACCAAGTGTCACAGAGGTAACCACGGAGACAGCCGGTTGCACATGTCATGAATTGTCCAGCTCTCCATCACTCCGCAGAAATTGGGCGCTGTAAGGGACTGCAGTATTAAATATGAGTTATAGTGCTTTGTAGATGCATTTAACTGTGGTAACATCGAACTATACATATCATGAATATTTTATCGCTGATTTATACACAACGAATACCACAGTTTCCCAAAATTAAGTTATGGAAGACTATGGCTTCAAAGGCGGGAAGAAGAAAATTGCGGACATGGCAACAATGAATCTGAAATTGGCGGCCAGGCTCAAATTGTCATGCGAGGTATTGCTCTCCTAAAATAAGGTTATTTAATTGTAGTTACTTAGACAGCTTTAAGTATGTACTTATGTATATTTATCGCTTTTGTTTGGTGTTCATGTAATAGCTATGTGTAAATGTAGTCTATGTAGTTTTATTTATGCAGTGTGTGAATGTAAATGTACAATCATGGGCTATAGTATCCTGTCGCATTGGTAATGTATTATAACAAACTAAATCCTCGTTTGTTACCACAACTGTAGTTGTGGTGGCAATTAAAAGAGATTTTTCAATTTTTACAGTAAATGTATAAGATGGCATACACTGACATTTTAGGGACAATGTAACCAAGAGGATGTTGCAGGTTTGTGTAATCTTGTACTGTGAAATGACATGTATTTTTGTTTACCATTTGACTTGTTAGATGGTGGTACATTGGCATTACATTTACAGTACACACATTTCATAGATCCATCATATAGCCTGCATGGCTTAGGATATTAACTGTGTTATTATAAGTATATTTGCACAGCAATTTTATCATACTGAATCACACAAGTTCCTGATACCATAAATGTACAATATATAAGACTAATGCTGTAGCAAAGCAGACTTCAAAGGTGGGGAATTCATGTGTTTCTTTAACCACAAACAGAATATTTTGTCATTCTGATAAACTCTATGATACAAAGTCAGTAAATTAATAGTGATGTATCTAGCTAAGTCACCCACTTATTGAAACCAGTGGTTACATCTAGTATTATGTAATTGCCTGACATTTTCTTCTTGCAGTGTTACCACATTAAATCTGCCACTAGGATATTACACCTTCCCCTTTTCTAATCTCACTTAATTTCAAAATGTACTTAATCACCACACCATGAAGCCTCTGAAGAATTTTGGGACACCACTGTATTTCTAATCTTGGCACCAGGTGGAGACAAGTGTCAGCCATTCAACATACATAAGGAGATCATTTGGGGAAAGGCATTCCCCCCTACCCCCAGTATTTCCAAGAAATTTGTTAGAACAAATCTCAAAATGAATGTCTGGAGTGGGGGTGTTAAGCACCACGAAGTACATGGCCCCTCTTTTATTGTGCGCAAATAATCTGTTGCACCCCTTATCTGGATATACTACAGCAATTTGTTTTTCCTCAACGGCTACATGATCATAATTTTGCCACATTCTAGCAGGACAGTGCACCTCTGCACTGGTCTCATAAGATTCTTGGCTTCCTAAAGTGGACTTTCTATGATAACTGGTATGGTTATCAGAGACTTGATGCTTAGACCTAGTATCACCTGGCCAGTTTTTTTGTTTGAGATTACATCAAAACATTGCGATGTTCAATGGAGATTTAACAGACAGGCAACATTTAAGAGAAACCTGCCTGGACATAAGTTATCTAAACATTGGTAATCACTTACCAGACTAGCAATTATAATAATTTAAGTTCAAAACTTACCATGACATGTAGTTTATTCATTTTGAAGTCCACAATGTTACAAAATTATTTTAAAATGTCTTGCTTCTCTGGCACACTCATGTTGTACATCGTATTATGAACTTAGCTTAAGACAACATAACAATAGTGCAGTATTATGCCAATTGGTGAATGTATAAAAAAGTAGAAGCACTGAAAATATGCAAATACTGAGGATACTTCCAATTTTCTTTCCATTAGTTGCAGGCACCAAGTCCAGTTGGTAGAAGAGTTTTCCTCCTATCTAAATACTGCCCTATTTCCTCTAGAAAACCACTCTAGTTAAAGTGGTCATAAATGTCACCAAAAATTATACAGCATTTGTTCCAACTAACTGCACATTTAAGTGTAAATAACTATTTGTTATTCTGTAATCTTCTATACAGAGTAAGCATCGACACTCAACACAAGTATGTATCTCCATTTGAAGGAAAATTTCAGCACTGAAACAGATATTTGTCTGCAACTTTAGTAGAAATTTGAATAGAAATGTAAAATATCTAGAATAATTTCATATATTATATATTTTAGCACTGTTTTATCACACTGTATTGTATGTTTACTTTATTTATGCACATCTTTGACATTTTATCACAAATGTATTCCTCTGCAACTAAATTCTCCCTGAATATGGCCTTCATGGGTCTAAATGTGTAGGAGGAATATTATGAAATAACAAATAGTTATTTACAATTATATGTGGAAGTAGATGGAACAAATATTGTACAGTTAATCAAATGCACAGGATATGTACAACAAAGTCACAAATAATCCTCATGAATGAATTACCAAAAAGTATTGTCACTGGTCACTAGACATCGTATACAGTCTACAGAATTTAATAAACCATACAGTACACGTCACTCACAGAAAGAAATGACCATCATTTCTTGATTGATTGTGTGTAAAAGTACATTTGTAATGACTGTGATCTGTGCCATGTCAACATATGGGTAGGCTTGTGAACACATCAGGATTATCTTCAAGGCTCTTTCCTGTATAATAGGAATGTGCAACTCATTTACTATTTTGTCTGTCTTATTTTCACAAAAAAATTAATCTCTTGGGCATTCTCTGTATTTACAGCACACACAAACATATTCAAGGAAACACTACCACACCAAGTTTTTTTTAATTAAGCTAAATAAGTAAAATACTGTACACAAGCGCAGTAAATTACGTCAATAATCTCCTTAAGGCATCTTGGAGCTTTTTTCTTGCCACTGAAACTCTCTCCTCTTGTCTCTTGATGTCTTCATCTGCCACAGACACTGCCTGAAAAAATTATACATATTTCATATACTGGTATTACTCTCTTAACATAAAAATGCTTCTTTCCTTGTATTAGGTATCTCTGTTTTTACTATATCCAATGGAAAAACTTTTTCTACATTTCTTTTCCTACCATCTTATATTAATCATGCCTCTTAGTCTCTTCCTGTCCATAGCATCATCATGGTCCCCTAATAACATATGAACCAATTCAGGACTTTCATAACATACGTTATGCACAGACTTTATAAAAAAATTTCAAATTATGTTATGCGCAGACTTCAGAGGAATATTTCAAGAAAACAACCTCCACAGCCATGAAACATTACGAATCAACAAAGAGACTTCTGACAGCATTTCCAGGGAAATAATAATCACAAATGTTTCAATTACCCAACATTATCCTTCCACCAAAGATGATGCCACGACATTAAACATTTATTGTTTAAAAATTTTTTCAAACTCTCATATGACTTTTTTCACAAGTTTTGTATATATATGTGTCACAGCCAATGTTGTTAACTAAAGAATCTGTTTTTGCCACCTGCTGGCAACTTGTTGAACTATGTAACAAAACTTTTTCAAGTCATGTGTGATAATGAATGAAAATGGAGGCAGGCTTATCACACTTTTGCAAAAAACAAACTACAGCTGCAACAAAGGCAGATGTACTTTTATATGAGGGTACATGTCAATAAACATACACATGTACAAAGTTTACTGATGGTGAAAGCTCACTGGTGAGCTAATACAACTTGATGTGTCAGAGGCTCACCTGCACTAAAGGTTGATCAGGATTAAGAAAGACGCCTGGATTTTTTTCAAGAGCAGATCTTGAACCTGTCTGTCCTGTTACAGGTTGTGTAGATACATGAAGAGCTGTAGCCACAGACTGTAGTAAGGTCTCTTCACCCACATGGGGTCCCACTGCACGTAGTGCTCGGGGCAATTCCATTGCATTAAATTCTAATCCATCTAAATCACATGCCCGTAGGCCTTCTAATCTCTTCTCCCAGAACAGCTGAAAGGAGAGTAATTTCTTACAAAATGTGAGTTCACAACATTGTGTGTGTGCTTTTGTAATGCCTCCAGTTTTAGTTTTTGTGACCTTCCTGACAGAGGTAATGGAATGAACTTCTGGGGTGGGAGGCCTAACATGGCGGGATTCCATTTACTCACAATGATGGACAAATAAAATGGTCTGTAAAGAACTTTTCCTTGTGTATAAGTGATTATGACTGGTCCCAGCTTAACAGAAAAACCTGCCAAAATTATAAACTAATACGACAGGCAATATAAGTAAAATGTAACATTGTAGTGTGTTCATGTAATGTTGATACCTCCTCAGCTATTAACAGCCTCATGACATTTCCTGTGAAGAGAACATTTTTATGGTGATTTACTGTTGCCTGCAATAATAAAACATACTTAAGTCTTCACGTAAAGTGCCCAACAAAAAAAAATGTGGAATTTCCTGATTTTTCATTAAAGTTCTCAATTTTAAATTTCATGGACATTCATCCAGTGGGAGCCACACTGATACATGAGGATGGACAAACAAATATGATAAAGGTAATAAGCACTTTTCATGACTATTTAAAAGAAGTATACACTAGAGCTGTCTTCAAATATCTTAAAATTAACCGATGATGGGACTTATTCCCAACACATGGGCAAAAATTAAAGGTATGCTAAAATCTAAAGAAGCGCATATAGCATTTTAGAATAGTTCAAAAGGATTTGTGCTGCTATATGGTTTCAAAAACTGTCCTGCACCCTGGAAGATGAGTGAAAATATGCAAAATATTGACTTAGAACATATTAAGAGCCATATCGCAAATCTCTACAGTATAACTGTGACTAGTCTTTCATACCTGTTTAGGCTTCTCCTGTGGTCCATGTTTGAAATCAGTTTTCACTTTTCCTTCTTGAGTCTTATAAACAGTAACCGGCTGTTTGAAAATGGAAGCTGTCTGGCGAATTGGTGGTACAAGAGATGCATCATTCCTTACCCCACGACTGAAAACATTCCAATCATTTTGTAAAGTCACAATATTGGCAGTCACAATGCTGAATGATTGCTTGACAAAAGATTTTATCGAGAAAAGTGTTAGGTCATCCACTGACAAGCAGGATAAATTATTCAATGCTCACAGTCTACAAAGAAACATAGCACCACAACCCACATAACATGAACTACAGTATATCAAACTATAACTGACATAAAAGAATTCTAGTAGAATTATAAACAAATGTTCATAACAAACTAGTATAAATGGGATGATGAATAAGTGTTGGTCAATAAAAGGTGATAAGAAATGAAAAAATTCTCTCCTTTCTGTTGGTCACCAACAATGTGGTATGCCAGAATTAAAAATTTTAAAGTTTGTATGCATCTCAGAAAACACATGTAATTCCTAGCAGGATTTAAAATCAGCCTACCTGTAGTCAAATTGTGTCCCTCTCTGCTTCTTGTTTTTTCGTAGGAGCAGTGAATTGATTTTTCCTGAACGGAAATCAAATGTGGCAAGATCAAGTGCATCTCCCAAGTATCGAGCAAGCTGAGGTTTGCTGCGAAACTTCTTCCCATTTGGGCTGCAATGAGAAACCAATAGTTGTCGTACATATATTCCAAGCACTGTAAATATTACAAGGAACTTTAATTTTTAATCCAACAAAAAGTGCATTATCTTCACTACGTGTAATCCAACTAATCACACATGTAACCATAAATAACTAGTTGTCATTTTGTGATGCTCCTCCTAAATGTTTCAGTCCCTACAGGCCATCTTCTGGGAGGCCATTTACAAAGCAATACATTTATATAATAAATGCTGTCAAAGATGTGCACATAAGAGTATCAAACATTTTGTTCCACATAAAATTCTGAAACTAAATCTGGATCCAGAACACTACAACAAGGAAGTAAAGCGACTAAAGGTAAAGGTCAGAAGAGCATACAATAGGAGAAAATTATGCAAGCACTACCAAGCAGAGCTGAAAAGTCTATCCAAGAAATTGTTGACAGCAAAAAGAAATGCACAGGAAACATTCTTGAGCTCAGCAATACAAAATGAAAGTAAATCCTGGTTGGAGTTTTACAGGTTTGTAAATAGACGTAAAGGAAAAACACCACAGGAAGGTCACCAAGGAGGTCTTGTTCTTGCACGACAATGCCCTGGCTCACTGGGCACTTGCAACCCAGAAGAAACTGGTCTACCTGAGCTTCCAACGTCTTGATCACCCACCCTATTCTCCGGATCTGGCCCCGTCGGACTACCACCTGTTCCCTGGACTGAAAAAAACAACTGGAAGGTCGCCATTTTTCGTCCATTGCGGAGGTCATTGCTGCCGCGGAGACCTGGTTGGACGGACAACCTTCTGAATTTTTTTTTTTTTTTGAGTGGCTTGCAAAAGTTAGAGCAACAGGCTAAGAAGTGTATTGAGCTTCGTGGGGAGTATGTTGAATAAATCCCAAGTTTGGTCGCTGTAGCTTGTTTCCTTCCTGGTTGGGCTAAGGACTTATCAACAACCCCTCGTAGTATAAATATCTCACACAGCACATGGATGTAACTCTCAGAATCAAGATGTCAGTAGGAACATGGATGTTTGTGTGCAACTGAACATAGAATCGTAAAGAAATTAAAATATATGTAACTAATCTACATTTTATACATTTTTAGTAATGCATTAATTGATAACACTATTTTAACTTCATATGTGGACATCTTCGACAACATTTATTATCAATGTATTCCTGTGTAAACGACCTCCCTGAATGGACTGCAGTACCAAAACATGTAGGGGATCACCACACAATAACAAATATGTGTTTATCGTATGGCTCACATTAAAAATTACTATGTGTGTTCACACAGATGTGAAAAGCGCCTATTAGCTTAGTCACATCTGTCCATCTGTACTCATAGATCAACCTGAGTCCCACTGGATGGATATTCATGAGATTTGGCATTTGAGACTTTTATTAAAATCTGTCAAAATAATCCAAATTTTGTTAAAATCAGACCAAAATATTGGGCACTTTGCATTAAGATGCAAATAAATTAATGTTCTTGACAGTGACATAAATCTGCCATAAAATTTATCTTTTTGCACCAAGTTGGTATTAGGTTGTTAAGATAGACAAGGAGCTACAGGTATTACAAAATATTTTGTAGTTGAACAATACTAAAGAGAACAGACTGTTGTATTTCTGTGACAGTGCTCTACACATTTATATTCCTGACATTGACAGACATGGCTCAACAACACAAAAGAAACAATGATGTATGTAAATGGCAACAATCATTACGTGAATGTGCCACAATGTTACGTTATATGTACGCTTCTACATACAGTGCCAGGTTACAAACAAAACTAATGATACATTTAGTTTAGCACTTTCTGTGGAACTTTAATGCATTGTACAGACTGGAGAAGTGTACACAGAACTGACAAGGTTTGGTACAAATGTCTACATGGTTTTTTTCTAGGTGCTACTCAAGATATTTTCCCTGGTGGAACAGAGGCATATACAAAACCAAAGAATGGACAGTCTGTGCCCTAGGCCAACATATGCACCAGATGCCTTCTGTATTTAGGTGAGTACTCATGTTACTACTTCATTTATCCTAGTTAGTACCATTAATTCCCATGCTCACAGATAAAGTGTAACCATGTATTAGCCTGCAGAATTATTTTATTCAAGCTTCTAACTCACATACACCTTGGACTGCGTTCGGTCCAGCTCAAGATGTGGCAGGCTTGACACATTTAGCAACAATAAAAATGGTTTATATAGATTTCATTATGCCCAAAACCAAATTATACCAGATGATAAGGACTTTGTCACTTAGAAGAAAAAATAAATGCAAAAAAGATATTACAAAGGGTCTCAAAGAACCTGGAAACTTTCAACTAGAATAATCAGACTATGGAAAGGTACCAGGGCTGAGATTTTTTAAATATTATAACGAACCTAATGTTCCACAAAAGAATTAAGTAACTTTAATAGACAGGCAACTATTATTACCTCAAAGCGTCTATTCCACCGAAATTCGTGCGGTCCGAAAGGAGAGGGGCAACATAGGCCCATACAATCACTAAAGGAATACTTGTGGTAGAGTCTTAGCTAAGGAATAACATAAGCCACATTAGGATCTTTGTAAGTCTGAAATTTCTGTGACCTCTATAATGTAACAAATCATATGCCTATTTCGTCAGTTAATAACAATGCTGCGAGTTCCATTTACCTGTAATAGTAAACGTCTACCTTTCCTGCAGAAAGACCGGATTTTCTAATCACTTCTTCTCTCTGCCACCCCTTCGGTAATGCGCTACATTCATATTTTTTCTTTTCTATAGACATTGCCCAGGAAACTACAAAAATGCTTAAGATAATTGAAGACCCGCAACTACTTTACCACAATTCAATTGATCCTACACTAACTACATCACTGGATTTACACATACAACAACATATCACGGAGTAATGATCAAAATTGCAGAGAGTATATGTAGTATGCCATGGTGTCCACGAAACACTCGCACTGGAGCAGGACGAATTATGTCCCGTGGTACATAACGGGATGCCAACATGTCAACATGAGAAATACCTTAAGACCGTCCGTACTATACCTACATGAACTTAGAACTTTTAGATACATAATTATGGCTCGTAATTTTTACAAGAAGTCCATTTTGTATGCGTAAAGAAACTGCATTTCATATGAAGTAACAGGTCGTGGAATGTAATACGTTCAATATCCCTGCATTAAAGAAATATTTACACTTATCCACGTGAACCGACAAATATATTAATCACATGTTTGCGAAATTCCGTAAGTAAAACCGCCAGATGTTACAGTGCTATCTCCAAACGCTCCCAATGGTTGCAAATGTCGAACCACGCAACAAGGTCCTCGGATCTAGATGCGTAACGTCGGTAACATAGTCACCTGCTATTCTATCCCACTGCGGTCGTACGCGCTTCGAAATTGTGTGAGCCTTCAAAATGCAGTCTTCTGGATTATGACATCATGTAATATGATAGCTGGTTATCAAGGTTTAGGTGTAACATTCGCCCTCCATCTTCAGATGGCGTGTATAGATTCAAGCCGAAGGTTTTTCCGAAACAGTGATAATCATGAACCAGACTACACGGCATCCTAACCCAGACCACATTATGAAATTTCACCATTGTGAGCACCAAAGTACCAAAAGATACTAATAACCGAAGTGTGGCTGGAGATATCCTGTGGGGAAACTCAGTTGCAAATACACAATCCAACGGGTGGAGTCGGGAGGCCGAGTGATACCGGTGTGATGGTCAAAACTGCCTTGTGTTTACTTCTTACCGAATGGGATTTTACGTGGGCGCGGACGTATTAAATACATAGATTTTTCGACATTAAACATTCATACAGTGATTACCTGATGCTTTCACCATCCTCGACGGATGAGTAACCGCATGTGACGTTTTCATCCTTCGGAAACTGCCTCGGTACCTTTAATTTGGACCGCGTATAGTTCAAACCACGTTACGCGAAGGGTAACTGTATTGTACTTCAGTGTTGCAGTTTGGTTCACATGTATCATTTCCACAGAAAATCGAAACTATCAAATAATCCAGACATGACATCATGTATGGTTAAAAATAAATGTATATGCAGTAAAATTTGCATCAATAACATGATACTGTAACAAGTATATACCTGTAGCCATTTGAGCTGCATTATATCATTTGAAGATAAAGTGGATACATCATCAAAGATTTGAATATTTATAAGGACCAGCGAAGCAGTAAACCATATATTCAATCTTTTGATACAATAGAAACATTTACAGAACTCTTGCAAGCCCTCTTCTGGCAAATGCAAGTGAATTCTTGATGTTTAGAGAAGCAGATGACAGGATATTATCAGCAGAGAACATGTGATGAAAGAACTGTACGTTACATACTCTCTCCCTCTCTCCAATGGCGCTACAGCCCAGGGTGGGCCTCGGCCTCCTTTAAGAGTTTCCTCCATCCTTCCCGGTTTAGGGCGACTACTTTCCAGTTTCTACATCCTAGCCTCGCTACATCTTCCTCCACCGCATCTTCCCAACGCAGTCTGGGTCTACCTCTGGGGCGCTTTCCCCCTGGCTCACTGCGAAGAACTCTCCTGGATAGATCATCATCATCATCCTGGCATATGACGTCCTGCCCATCTCAGTCTACTCAACTTGCAGAATTTCACAATGTCATTCTAACCACACTGTTGATAAAGTTCTTGGTTAGTTCTAATTCGCCATCTTCCCCCATCCATCACTGGGCCATAAATACTACTTCATCATAAAAAAGAATGAAGGCATTTCAGCAGAATTGAAAATTGATCTCTCACCTGACATGCATGAAATTATCACACTAATTAGAAACACCACACAAGTATGTAAAAACAACAACATAAAAGAACAAAGTATAACACACTAGCCAAAAGTGGAGAATTTTAGGGAGATATGAACACGTAAGAGCATAGAGTCAAATATGATTTTCTTGTAATATGCCACAGGAGTACAGGAATGAGTGAATGTCACATTCAGACAAATAAGTGTTGCATTCAGAATTTCTCAGAGCAGGAAATAAATGCTTGGAATACACATATAGGTGTTACCAAAAGGAAAGATACTCTTGCAGCAATTTGGTAAAATCTGTAAATTTACATGCTTGCACAATGCCTTACTGCTCAAAGGATGTGACAGTAGTAGAATGGTATGTTTTAGATTTTATACAGCGATCACCTGACACTGAAGGATTAATTTGAAACATATGAAATATTTAAACATTCTTATATCTGCGGCACATCACTGTGAAATCTGGGACACAACACTTACTCCCACTATCCGAGCTACACAGAACAGTGCCCAATTTCAACCTCCATTTTACAAATAATATCACATAGCCATGGGCTTATAGCAAATAACATCACACTGCCATGACCAACAGGTAATCAGGTGGGCAATTTAATTAACTGATTAATTAGGCAATTAATTTGGAAAGTGAACAACATTCAGAAGGGAAAATCTATGGGGACCACAAATGAAGAATATATAATAGTTCAACAACGTACCAAATTATGCAAGGAATATTATGGAAGAGTTATGTTCCAAAATAATGCAAAACAAACATATATTTTAAACCAATTCTAATAATTAATTACAAAACACAGACTCTTATGAACAAAGAAATACAGACTCCAAGCAATGTATATTAAAGTTTTACAAGTGTTTAGAGAAAAATAAGACAGGAAAACATTATAAAAGAATAAGTTTCCATCCCAGTTTCACTGTAAGACTTACAAGAAAAATGGCTACAATGGTTATGCCATGTCAATACAAAAAATATGAAATTGAAACTGTTTACAGATTTAAAAGTTTCCAGTCCATTGTGATGTACTACATTATTAACTACTCAGCAGGGACATTTTAAACATTTCAAATTTAGGAGTGCACCACTTCTAGTCAGATGAATATTAGAGAAATAAGCATCAGGAACCATGTTCAGTTGGTTCTATGACCAAGATATGTACATCCATTACATTTGTCCCTGTATGTCCAACAACTATTAAATCTTCACCATCATTCAATTTTAAATAAAAGTTGTATGAATCATTATTATTTTCATATTCATCTGGTTTCATATTCTGTTCTGTAGCTGCAATACATTGATACATATAACCAAAAGCTCCAGCTGCATTGGTTGGGCCATCTATTCCATCAGTACCTGCACTTAAAAAAATAGCATGAAATTGTTCCAAGAATGGAAATAACTTTGAATTTTCATTCATGTATCTGGCAAAGACCATTGCCAATTCTTGATTCCTTCCCCCTGAACCATTACCTTTAACAATAACTGTGGTTTCTCCACCAGCTATCAAACATATTCCTTTTTTATTTTTCATGTTTTTCACAGCACACAGCACTTCTTTTTCTGCATCATCACAGATATTATACTGCTTTTTTATACAATGAAAAACTTCATGTATTTTGTCAGGTGCAGATTTTCTACATAAATCATCACAGACTGCAGTTGCCAGTGTTGCATACATTCTTCCAACATCTGTTACAAGCCCTTCAACACCACATGACAAAATTACACAGTTGTAATTATTACTAAGAGCAGCTTCTCTGGCTGCCATTAGTGCTTTCAAATTGGACCCTATCAGTAAATTCTGAACATGGGAAAATATTTCAGAGTTGTGTAATGCTTCTTTCTCATATGTCATATTATTTGTTGTACTTAGGTCAGCTTGTATGGAAGCTGGCATTTTATCCAGCAGGGAATACTTTCTTATTATGTTAAGTGCAGCATCTGGTGCATCACTGTTGACAACTGTGGGTCCACTAGCAATTAAATCCACTGGATCTCCAACAATGTCAGAGATAATCAGAGCCACTACTTGGGCAGGGTAAGCTATCTGTGCAAGTCCTCCCCCTTTCAGAACAGAAAATCTTTTCCGAACACAATTTAATTCAATTATGTTAGCTCCAGCTGCAACCAGAAGTTTCACCATTTGACACTTCTCTTCTAGGGTGACTGGTGGGAGTGGGAGAGGCAGTAGGGCAGAACCACCACCTGAAATTAAGACTATCACAAGATCACTGCTACCTAAATTCTGAACCATTTGTTTAATTTTTCTTGCAGCTTCCTCAGCATTCTGGTCTGGTAAATTATTTTTTGCCCCTTCTATGATGTTTAACACACTGTCTGACATAGGCTGCATGCTAGGATTCTTCTTCATAACTTCTTGAATACCTTCTGGTACACTAATAATTCCAGAACATAAATGATGTCCAAGTATTCTCTCTGCTTCACACGCCATACCCAAAACAGCTTTTCCAAATCCAATCAAATAACAGTTCCTGTTTAGTTTATACTGTCTATCACCGGCAATTAAAGTGTTTCCTACTACATGAATTGCATTCTTCAGTAAACTATCTGGTTGTACAGCCCTCACACACTTGTCAAATATGGACCGCATATCCACTTTAATTCTCTGCATTACTGGCAAATGATTGGTGTGAGCCACAAAGTCAAAGCGTGTCACTTCCTGCAATGCCATCGTACCAATCGGCAAATAATTATTTAACGCGCTCAACAACTTAAAAAAATAAATTAATATATATGTTAAATACGTATTTGTTTATTCGGTAGCACGTATATCATTTTCCACTTTATAAAATGATTCGCGTAACGAGACAGAACTTTTGTTGCCCTTCTATATCCATTCAACCCAACCACGATTACCTACACAATCACATGGTCAATCGCACTAGCACTTCACTACTATCATTATTTAACGCCCACTTACGTAATTTTAAAGCCTGCATCGTTTGGTTGTCACGTCCTCATTGTATTTGTGGTGGATGTCACGTCCTCATGATTATATTTGTGCTGCATACGTTATTTGTCATCTACCTAACATAACCAAACTTTTGAATATAATAAATTGATTTACGCGCAGATCATCTACCGTTTGTCAACACCAAGGATTACGGCTACATGGGTATATGCCTTGCGCTACGTCCAATTGTTTTGCCAAATACATGTGCGTATCCGGTCGGATACCATGGTGCTATAGTCTTCCAGGTTCTACAATGCAGTGGAATTAAATTCCCTTCTCTCAAGAGAAATAATGCTATCGAAAGCGGGAAATTATCATTTTTGTGGTCATCAAAGAGGTGACATGCGTCAACACTGCATGTACCACTTGCTACAACGCTGTGCTTCGCAAAGGAAATATTGCTGTCCAATGTGCGTGGAAGCGGGAAATTAAATCGAAGCCCACTATTGACCAGGTTGACATTTTTGTTTTGTCGAAATAATCTTGTATGTGGTAACAGAGGAACTGTTGAATTATTATTACCGGGCGGTACAGGTATTGTAACCGTTACTGAAGTATTTCCATTAGTAATTAATTGCTTTGTTACACTAAGGTATACTTCACATTAATCAAATCTGATTGCCATGGACAAGTAAAACTGTACCTGTAGTGCGGATGTTACCTGTGCACTCGCAGAATTCATTTTCCCAACAATGAAATGTCATCTAACATTTCGTTTCAGTATTGAGTGTTGATTTCATTGGCTTTATTAAATATAAAATACAATTATCCGGGTACAAAATACTTACGAATATAAAAGTCTTCAAATGTTATTCAGCCTATTGCCATCCGTGTGAACCGAGGGGACGTACTCGTTAATTAATTATATTTTACACTACTGGGCTGTCACTTGAGTTAATAAACCTTATCTTAGTTGTCAGATGGAAAACTCTTCCAAATGCTTTACCTGAGTGTATTTATATAGCTGGTATACTAGAGAAAGTATGTACATGGGTGATATATTATTTCAAAGCAAAAGTTAATGAAAATGAAGTAAATCGAACTTTTGAGTACCGTTTAGTTATGTATTTATTTGTTAAAATTCGTGAGATAAATGTCATATCTTCTTTTTATAGTAAATTATGTATCCTTTCTATACCGAAAATAATTGCTGTTTTTATTACAATATTTGTAAAATGGAGGGAAATAGGCTTCGTAATTCTGAAGTGTGAAAATAACAGGGTCGGCTGAAAAGTGGTAGGACGTTTACTGGCTAATAGTTTGTACTTAACTTCTGTATGGTGAAAGTTCACAGACTGCAGATATGCAATCGTCACATGCGTTTTGTTCACAGTATAGCCGAGATAGTTCATTCACAAGAAATATGTTTTACATATATGTATTTGTATTGTCGTCAGATTTGGTATTAAGTAATCACATATTTGCGTTCATCGCTTAACACTGCTGCGTTAATTACGTCGAGGTTGATAAGATGAGTAGGTCGTGCGCCACACACGGTGAAGCGAACTAGTAGATACGAAAGTTTTGGTTGTATAGTTTAAGGTGCAGATACAACTCTGGAAATCCAGACATAAATGGAATTGAGTTTTGGACAAATTGGTTTCGAAGACATTAATTGGATTTACCTGATTCAGACCATGTCCAATGGCGGGCTTTTGTGATCATGACGATGAACTTTTGGGTTCCTCAGCAACAGAAAATGTAATATTGGAATAACTGTTTAGCCATAAAACTCTGATGTCAAAGAAGAGGCACAAACATTTTGTGGCTGTTTCCATGGGCATGAGGGGTTTAACACTATTGGTGAGAAACCAAGGTTTAACTCTGATGTACCTTGAGATGTCTTATATTGTTCATTTCTTGTTTTTATGCGTTGCCATTAATTAAGAAAATGAGAATTCAAAATGAGATCTATGACGGGTACGAGGTATGGTTGCAGGTAAACATAGTATCATCAATATCGAGCAGGTTAAAATAAGTCGATCGGTATAATAATACAATAAAATAAATAGTATTGTTGTGTTTGATGGAAACAAAAAAAACTATTTTACTTTCTTTTAGTTTGAAAACAGGATCTCAGCAGACGAGCGGCCTGTGGCCGCTCGTCTGCTGAGATCGTGGGTTCAAATCCCATCGGGGCATGGATATTTGTCTGTTGTGAGTGTCGTGTCTTGTCAGGTAGAGGTCTCTGCGACGAGCTGATCACTCGTCCAGAGGAGTCCTACCGACTGTGCTGCGTCGTTGTGTGTGATCTAGAAACA
>Ga0268261_10000488_pt1 | contig 24994 bp, 20 predicted proteins | sample TergutNc150P1_FD_190353 | JGI IMG/M metagenome (GOLD analysis project Ga0268261, IMG submission 190353) | Nasutitermes corniger P1 segment gut microbial community from laboratory colony in Florida, USA - Nc150 P1 (SPAdes) (version 2) | ecosystem: Host-associated > Arthropoda: Insects >...
AATAAATTCATTATATCACAAACTTAATTTTTGTAGGTACACTTTTATTGTTTCTTTAGATTTAATTTATTATTAAATAAATCTACAGAACTTTTATTTTAAGAAAAAGAAAGAATTTCGTTTCTAAATAAATTAATTGAATATTTTTTGAGTAAAAAGAACTTTTGTTATTACTCTAAAACAGAAAAAAACATTGTGTAAGCTAGTAAATACAAGGGTTTGATTGTGTTTTGGTGTTTTAATTGCGTTGTACTAACAGCACAATTAAAACCTAGCATTTATAAGGGTTACAGGTGTGTAATTTTTAATTTCGTTGATTGCGTTGTATTTCTAAAAAGTCATTTTTAAGTATTTATTATTATTTATATATGTATCCTTTACAATCTAATCCTCATGGTATATCTATTGCAAGTTGTACACAACTTAACAGATTACCAGATAGTCCAACAAGAGCTAATCATACTTTCGTTGGTTGGTTTAATACAAGTGCTGTTACTGGGGGGACTCAAATAACATAAGGTACCGTTGTAAATTCAGATATAACAGCATGGGCAAGATGGAGAACAAATTCGGTTATTATAATAACCCCCCGAAACAACGCAACTATAGAAAGAGAAGCGATTGATATTAGATGGAACTTAATTTCTGGAGCTAGTTATATTGTAAATATGCGTAATTTAAACACAAATGAGTTGATTATAAACAATCAGAATGTTAATAGCGGAGTAAATAGTTTAAGAGTTAATCAAAATCAACTAACTGCTGGTCGTAGATATCGTATTGCTGTTGGGTCTGTTACTAATAATGCTGTTAATGGTTGGTCGGAAAGAGAGTTTTCTGTTAGGGGAAATAGTAGTGATGGAGACTTTTACGCAGAATTAGGATGGAGATACCCTCTCTCATCTAGACATATTTCTTCTGGATATAAGCTACCAACTAGACCTAAGCATGAAGGTTTTGATATTGTAACCGAAGGTCGACCAGGTGCAATAAAAGGAAAACCTGTTTATTCAGTTCATTCTGGGACAGTTGTTGTAGCTGGAAAAAGTGATTCTGCTGGTAATTGGGTTGTCTGTAATCAACTCTTATTGATTGTACCCACACTAAATAAGATGGAGTAACTATTACTCCAGTATCAAAAATATACTCTGGACTAGGCGAAATTTCAACGTATCCGATATGATTGCCAAATAAATAATTAATTTCATCAAAAAGAAAGCTACCTTGACCAAACAAATATTGGATATCGATTGAATTTGTAATAACGTTTAAAGATTCATTTAAAGCATGTTTTTTTGTTTCTATTTCTACAATTTCATAAACTTTACTTAACGAATTTATATCATCTGCTGGAATATCAGTATTATGTAAACTGTCTGGAAATGAATGAGATACATCGTTATTAGTATAATGAAGTTCATTATTTATTCCACAACCTACCAATATAACACTCAACAAAATCCATAAATATTTTTCTTCATAAATCCTCCGAATTTTTTATATATAATTGTAAACCTATATTTTATATTATATAAAATTTTGTATAAAAAGTATATAAAGGAGATTTTGTTTTTGTTGGCTAGTGGACTGCTACTATAAAATAACGTTACTTACCATCTAAATCTACAAAAATGCTATATTACTAGTATATTTTCATTATAAAAAAATATTTGACATAACTGTATATAATACGATATAATATGCATTACGATTATACAACATATTTGTATTATATTTTACATAATTTTGAGGTACATAAATATGCTGTGTATAAATGTAAACAACACATAAATACCTTTAAGGAGGATTTTAAATAATGATACTAATAACTTTAATGGCAATGATTAGGATTAGCGGTGGAGTTCAAACAGATCCTACAGAGCCAATCGTACCTTGGGAGTAGCCTATGAATAAATTAAAACCAAGAGAGGAAATAAAATAATGATACTAATAACTTTGATGGCAATGATTAGGGTTGGCGGGGGAGGTTCACCAAAACCTACAGAGCCAATCGTTTGGGAATAGACTATGGAAAAGTTAAAAATAAGAGAGGAAATGGATATAAATTACCAATGGAATTTATCTGACATTTATGCATCAGATAAAGATTGGGAAACCTCCTACAATGAAATTTTAATTAAATTAGATGATTTTTCTAAGTATAAAGGTAACTCTCTACAAGTGGTGAATGTTTTTTAAAAGTAATAAAAGAAGTATATACTCTAAGAGAAAAAGTAGAACACCTTTATGTATATGCAAATTTGAAACATCATCAAGACACAAAGAATGTTTCTCATCAAGCATTACAGAATAAAGCATTAGAATTATCCACAAAATACAGTACAGCTCAAAGTTTTATTGACCCAGAAATTTTAGAACTGGGAAAAGAAACGATAGATAGCTTTTTAGAAAGTACACCAGAATTACAAATATATAAACATGATTTATATGATGTTTTTCATAGGGCTAAGCACACTCTACCAAAAGAACAAGAAGAATTACTTGCTAAGTCTTTATCTTCTACAAATGTTTCAAATAAAATTTTTGATATTATAAATAATAATGAAACAATATTTGAACCAGTGTTAGATAAAAACGACAACAAAATAGAAGTTACACATGGTGCTTATTCAAAATATATTTCTTCTAACGATAGAGTATTGCGTAAAAATATTTATAATTCGTACTATAATTACTTTATTTCACGAAAAGACACACTAGCTGGTTTGTATGAAAGCTATATACAAAAAGAGGCTTTTTATTCTGAGGCTAGAAACTATAGCTCTTCCCTCGAGGCTTCTCTTTTGCAAAATAGCATACCTTTAGAAGTTTATGACACACTTTTGAATACTGTAAATGGTAGATTAGATTTATTACACAGATATATAAGTATACGTAAAAAGGCATTAGGATTAGAAAAACTAAAACCTTTCGATTTATCTGTTCCAATAGTTGAAGACATAAATTATAAAGTAACCTATGAAGAAGCAAAAGATATAATTTTGAAATCTCTTGCTCCAATGGGTGAAGAATACGTAGGAATAGTTAAAAAAATATTGTCTTCTAAATGGATAGATGTATATGAAAATAAAAACAAGTATCCAGGTGCTTATAGTGGTGGTGCTTATGGAACGCCACCATATATACTTATGAATTATATGGATGACATACGCTCCTTATTTACTTTAGCTCACGAGTTGGGGCATTCTGTACATAGCTATTATTCTAGAAATAATCAGCCTATTATGTACGGATATTATACTTCATTTTTAGCCGAAGTAGCCTCAACAATAAACGAGAGCTTACTTATAGATTATCTTATCAAAACTGCAGAAGATAGTAAGTTTAAAAAATATATAATCAATTATTATCTAATTAATTTTTATGGAACATTTTTCAAGCAAACAATGTTTGCAGAATTTGAAAAAGAATCACATAAATTAGTAGGAAATACAATAATAATCGATAGTAGTGAAGAGTTTAGTTCAATCTACAAAGGATTATTAGAAAAATACTTTGGTTCAGATTTTGAAATAGACGACAAAGTAATTTATGAATGGTCTAGAATACCACATTTTTATAGAGGTTTTTATGTATATCAATATGCAACTGGATTTGCATCTTCTGTAGCCTATAGGAAAAGCTATTTTGGAAAACAAGCAAGGGGCATTAGAGGGATATATAGAGATGCTAAAAAGTGGCTCCAGTGATTATTCTATACCGCTTTTAAAGAAAGCTGGTGTAGATATGACCACAAGTAAACCTATTTTAGACGCTTTAGATGTTTTTGAAGAGCTTTTAAATGAATTTGAAAGCGATTAGGAAAGTTAATTATTATGGAAAAAACCACCTATTGTAATAGGTGGTTTTTTCATTTAAAAAGGAAAAACATCGTATTGATAAAATTATCTCAAATATTTATTCTCATTTTAATTTATATTAAAAAGATATTTTATCAGATATCCAATCTACAACATCTTGTATATTTATTCTTTCTTGTTCCATAGAATCTCTATGTCTTATTGTAACTTTTTTATCTTCTTTAGATTCAAAATCGTATGTTATGCAGAAAGGTGTACCTATTTCATCTTGTCTTCTATATCTTTTACCTATTGAACCTGTTTCATCGTATTCGCAAGTAAAATGTTTCAAGAGTATTCCATAAAGCTCTGTAGCCTCATTTTGTAGTTTTTTTGATAATGGGAGAACAGCTACTTTTATTGGTGCTAAAAATGGATGCAACCTTAATACTGTTCGTACATCTCCTTCTGCTATTTCCTCCTCTTCATAAGAATTACACAGAAATGCAAGAGCAACTCTATCAGCTCCAAGGGACGGTTCTATACAATATGGTATATATTTTTCTTCTGTTATTTGGTCAAAATATATTAAATCATCTTCCGAATTACTGGAATGTGTTTTTAGGTCAAAATCTGTTCTATTTGCTATACCCCAAAGTTCTCCATATCCAAAAGGAAATTTAAATTCTATATCAGTTGTTTCATCACTGTAGTGGCTTAGTTCCTCCTTGCTATGTTCTCTTATTCTTATATTTTCTTCTTTCATTCCTAGAGAAGTAATCCAATTTTTACAAAAATCTAGCCAATATTCGAACCATTTTTTACTTTCTGTTGGATGGCAAAAAAACTCAAGTTCCATTTGTTCAAATTCACGAGTTCTAAATGTAAAATTACCTGGTGTTATTTCATTACGAAATGCTTTACCTATTTGTCCAATTCCAAAAGGTATTTTTTTTCTACTTGTTCTCTGCACATTTTTAAAATTGACAAAAATACCTTGTGCAGTTTCTGGACGTAAATAAACTGTATTTTTAGTATTTTCTGTAACTCCCTGAAATGTTTTAAACATCAAATTAAATTCACGTATATCCGTAAAATTATGTGCATTACAGCTTGGGCAACCAATACTGTTATTTGTAATATATGTTTTCATTTCTTCTTTAGTCCAACCGTCTACTACTATAGGTGTTCCTTTATTTTCGTTATATTCTTCTATTATTTTGTCTGCACGAAATCTTTCTTTGCAAGATTTACAATCCATTAAAGGGTCGCTAAAGCCACCCAAATGTCCACTCGCTTCCCATATTTTAGGATTTAAAAGTACCCCTGAGTCTATACCTACATTATATATGTTTTCTTTTATAAATTTTTTCCACCATGCAAGTTTTATATTATTTTTAAATTCTACACCAAGTGGACCATAGTCCCAAGTATTTGCAAGACCACCGTATATCTCGCTCCCAGGATATATAAACCCCCTATTTTTTGCAAGCGATGTTATTTTTTCCATTGTCAACATAAAAAATGTTCCTTTTGATAATTGATATTATTTTTAGATTTTTTCTAATATAAATTTTGTTATCTCTTTTGGGTCTGCTTGTTTTTGCACTGCACCTATTTCGTATGCTATTTTTGGCATCCCATATACTATACAACTTTCCTCGTTTTGACCTAATGTATATGAACCTTTTTTTCGCATATTTAAAAGCCCTTTTGCACCGTCGTCTCCCATTCCTGTAAGTATTATACCAATACTTTTATTGCCTGCTATATCTGCAACAGAATTAAACAAAACATCTACAGAAGGAATATGACCACCAAAAGGAGCTTCTTTTGTACATTCTACAATATATTTATTATTTTTTATATTTAGTCTCATTTGCATTTCTCCGGGTGCTATAAATGCAAGCCCAGTTTCAAGCACATCGCCATGTTTTGCTTCCCAAACAGATATTTTACAAGAATCGTGCAATCTTTTAGAATACATTGTTGTGAAAACTGGAGGCATATGTTGTACAATTAAAATAGGTGGAGAATCTTTAGGAAACTCTTTTAATATTTGCAGTATAACTTCCGTTCCCCCTGTAGATGCACCTATTACTATTATTTTGTTTATTTGTTTGTCAAAATTATTTTTCAAAACTCTACTTGCTACATCATATGTTTTAGCTATTCTAGCTACTTTTACTAAAATATTAGTTGTAAAAGTTGTTTTGCTTTTCAAGTCTGTATAGTTCGGCTCTATTATCATATCTGTTGCACCACGTTGTAGTGCAATAAAACCATTTTTAACAGATTTACAGAAAAACAATGTTTTCATTTTTTTATCTGTAATGGTTTTTAAAATAATTTCGAGTTCTAATGTATTTTCCAAATCTGTAAGAAGAATAAGTTTTTCACTATAACTTAATTGTTCATTTAATTTTTCTATGCTACTAACAAAAATTATACTTTCGTAATCTTTATTAAAAGCAAAAGCATTTTTTATTATAAGAGATAATTCAATTTTGGTAAAAACTAAGATTCTCATACTTATTATTTATTCATCGTAAAATAAATCTTTTACATCTACAAGTAGTATTACTTTATCATCCGTATTTCCGAGTGTTTTTACGAATTTATTTGAATATACGAGTTTTGCAGATGGGGGAGGAGACATATTTTTCTTACTAATATATTTCACTTCAAAAACTTCATCTACAATTATCCCTATTTTTTCTCCTTCTTGCTCTACCACTATTATACATGTTAAATCATCGTATTCTACTTCTTCCATCATAAATCTTGTACGCAAATCTATTATAGAAACTATGTCTCCACGCAGATTTATAATACCTTTTAAATAATTTGGTGTTCTTGGTACTTGTGTTATGGGTACTATGTTTATAATTTCATGTACGATAGAAATTTCTATTCCAAAATTTTCATGACCAACTTTAAAAATTAGAAATTTATTTTCTATTGTATCAGCTAATGCACTTATACGATCTTCATTTATTTGTTCTAAATCTGTATTTTCTTCTTTCACGAAGACCTCCTACTTAATTACTTATCAAAAAAAGCCGCAACATTTATTATTAAACTAATATCACCATTTCCAAGAAGGGTACAACCACTAAGACCATGAACTTTTTTGATATACTTTGGAATATTTTTCACAACTATTTGCTGTTCACCTACTAATTCATCTGCAAATAAACATACTGTTTGGCTTTCGTTTTCTAACATTAGAACGATACCATCTTCTATATCTGTATATCCTATATCTAGACCAAAGAATGTGTTAAGCCTAATAAGATTGTAAACTTCTCCTCTTATTTTTACCATTTCGTTTCCATTAGGATCAAAAACAATATCTTTTTTACTAATTTTGAGTGAACGTCTTATATCCATAATAGGTACTGTATATTTCGCATCTCCTATTTTTATAAGCATTCCATCTATTATAGCAAGAGTAAGAGGTATTTTAAGGGTAATACTAGAACCTTTCCCATCTATACTATCCGCTATAACTGTACCACCAACGTATTCTAGATTTGTATTAACAACATCCATACCAACACCACGTCCGGAAAAACTAGTTATAGTTTCATTTGTAGAAAATCCTGGGTAAAATATAAATTGAAAAATTTCCTTTTCTGTATACTCATCTTCTGGTTTTGAAAGTAAATTGTTTGCTATTGCTTTTTTTAATATTTTATCTTTGTTAAAACCTGCCCCATCATCTTTTATTATTATTAAAACATCCCCACCAGAATTTTTTGCCTCTAGTATAATTGTTCCTTGTTCTGGTTTATTCTTTGATAATCTTTCTTCTGGGCTTTCTATACCATGGTCAATAGAATTTCTTATTATGTGCATTAGAGGGTCTGCAATATGTTCTATTATATTTTTATCTACTTCTGTTTCATCTCCTATTATTTTTAGGTTTACATCTTTTTTTAGTTGCCTGCACATATCTCGCACTATTCTATTCATTTTGAAAAATGTAGGACCAAGTGGAACCATACGCATACTCATAACAGTATATTGTATTTCTCCTATTATTTTTCTTAATTGCCTGCTCTCTTTTGTAAAACTTTCTAATTCCATTCCTTCAAGTTCTGGATTTTGTGTAACCATTGCCTCGGAAATAACAAGTTCTCCTACAAGATTTAGTAGCTGGTCTAACTTTGTAACATTTACATTTATAGAATGCGATGTTGTTTTCTTTATTTTTTCTGTTTCTAAAGATAAATTAATATCTTTTTTCTGTGATGTGTCTTCTGACTTACTTTTTTCTTCTTTGTTTTCTATTTCATCTTCTTCGGTATATGTGTTTAGAATATCTTCGTAAATATTATTTTCTTTTTCATTTATTTGAAGATAATCTAAATAAATTGTCCCCATAAGTATTTCTTTTAGCTGTTCTTTAGAAATATTTGTAGACAATACAACAGAAAAACCATTTTCAGCTATAAAACGTGCATTATTTTCATCCAAAAGATTTTCAGGTTCTTGGCTAAGAACTGTTACATATTTTGGTAAATTGCTTATGAATGTAAAAGCACGTATATTTTCCATTTCACATCCTTCTTGAAATTTTACAAAAACATCGAAAACGTTGTTATATTCTTCTTCATAGCTAAATATTTGTTCTAAGTTTAAATCTTTTATATATATACTTTGAAGTAATATATTTCTTACTTGTTCTATATCATGGTCAGAGTTAAATTCTATTTTAAAACCATCTGTTCGTATTTTCCAAATAGAATCTTCATCAAGTACATTTTCTGGTATTGTGGATATGTCTGTTGCAATAGTACCTAAATTGTGTATGACAGTAAAGGCACGAACATTTTCCATTTCGCTACCCTCTTGAAAATATATAATAGCTCTATATCTTGGTATTTCTGATACATTTATTTTTTTTGTATTTTTAATTTCTGAGTTGTTTTCTATTTTTAAATTATCGTCTATTTCCAAATTTATTTTGTTTTCTTTTTTTAAATCTAGCAAACAATTTTGTATCTTCTCCATCAATTCATCGTATGGCATATCTAAATCTTTTGCTTCCTCGAGAGAGGCTAGTTGTATTTTTATAAAATCTACAACTTCTAAAACTATATCTGTAATAAGAGGATAATCAATATTTTCTGGATTATTTTCTCTCAAAAAGAAAAATAAATCTTCTGTAGCATGAGTAATTTCTGTTAAAGACGTAAAAAGCATCATAGAAGAAGAACCTTTTATTGTATGCATTATACGAAAAATTTCGTTTATAGTATTACCATCGTACATTTCATTTGTAATTAACATTACATTTTCTAGCTGGTCAACTAATATTCCCATTTCGTGAATAAAAGTTTCGAGCATAGCATCTCTATCTAAATCGTCCATAATTTCACCTTTTTGTTACGAATAAATTAGCCTATTATATCATTTATGATATTCCCTTTGCAAATATCTAAACGATAATTATAATAAAAATTATTATTTACACATCTCAGTACTTTTACTACTAAAAAATAGTTATGCCACTGAGTTTTTTATTTGCACATATATTATTATTTTTTGTATACAGCTGGTATTACATACTTAAATTTTGTGTCGCCACCACTTAAACTTTCTGATTGCCCTATAAAAAAATATCCGCCATCTTCCATATTATCGTAAAATTTGTTTACTAAAGTATTTCTTGTTTGAGAATCAAAATATATCATTGCATTTCTACAAAAAATAACTTGAAATTTTTTTCTAAAACTAAATTTATCTTCTATAAAATTGAATCTTGTAAATGTAATATTTTTTTTCAGTACATCTTTTGCCTCTAGATGATATTCATCATATTCATTAAAATATTTTGATTGCCATTCTATAGGCAAAACACTCAAATCATCTTTTGTATATATTCCTCTATATGCTGTATTTAAAACAGTATTTGAAATATCAGTTGCTAATATTTCCAAATTCCAATTCTTATCTCCAAAATAATCTTGAAGTAACATTTGTAGTGTATATGCTTCTTCTCCACTAGAACAAGCAGCACACCATAAACGTATATCTTTTGTATTAGAATGTTTTTCTTTTATATAGGGGAAAACCTTATTTTTTAGATATTCAAAATGTTCTTTTTCTCTCATAAAAAAAGTATGATTGGTTGTTATTTTGTCTACAAATTCTTTTGTAAGTTCTCCATTGCCATCTTTTTCAATTATATCATAATAATCTTTAAAACTACTTAGTTCTCTAGATTCTACAACACTTCTAAGTCTCGAATAAACTAAAGATTTTTTTTCATCGCTTAAATTAATTCCAAAACGTTTTTTTATAAATTCTTTGAAAAGTTTAAATTCATTATCGTGTAGTATTAGCATAAAAAATTCCTTTCGGTAATTTTTTGTTTTGATATTTTATTATATCAAAAAAATACGAATATTTATATAACTTTCTAAAGCAAAAGATAAAGCATATCTTTTCTTCTTAATACTGTATCTTTTTTTAGGGAAATCGAATAGCATTGACTTTTATTAAATTTTTTAGTACGAAATTTTAAAAAATTACATTTTGTGCTATAATTTAATATATAATAATATAACGAAAGGTAAACAACTTAAAACAAATGAGAATAAATACAACACCACCCTCTGGATTTCTAGAACTAACTCCATCATTACAATTAGAATTTGAAAAACTAAAAAAAATAATAGAAGAAACTTATCAAATGTATGGTTTCACTCCACTAGATACACCACTAATAGAACGAAGTAGTACACTTTTAGCAAAAGGTAGTGAAGAAACAGATAATCAAATTTATTTTGTGAAAAATAAAAATTCGAAAGAAGAAAACGAACTAGCTTTACGCTTCGATTTAACTGTACCACTTGCAAGATATGTAGCAAATAATATTAATAATCTTACATTTCCTTTTAAACGTTCACACATTGGAAAAGTATACAGGGGAGAAAGGTCGCAGGCAGGGCGATTTAGAGAATTTTATCAATGTGATATAGATATAATAGGTAAAGAAAATCTAAGTATACATTATGATGCAGAAATACCAAGTATTATATATCAAATTTTTAAAAAAATGGATATAGGCAAATTTAAAATAAAAATAAATAATAGAAAAATATTAAATGGTCTTTTTGAAGAAATCGGACTAACTGTACCTTTTTCAAAAGTTTTAGCTATAATAGACAAATCTGAAAAAATAACAAAAAGTGAACTTGTAAATGAATTTTATAAACTAGAAATTGAAGAAAATCAAATAAAAAATTTAGAAAATTTTATGTGCATAAAAGGTGATGTAAAAAATGTAATAGAAAAATTAAAAGACCTGCCTATAAAAAATTATATTTTTAATCAAGGTATAGAAGAGTTAGAGATTGTAACAAATACTATGATAATGCTAAACGTACCCCCAAGCTATTTTGAAATAGATTTGTCTATAGTAAGGGGTTTGGACTATTATACTGGCACAGTATACGAAACTATAATGGAAGATAATAATATAGGTTCTGTTTGTTCTGGTGGTAGATACGACAATTTGCTGGAAAACTATAGCGAAAATTTACCCGGTGTAGGTATTAGTATAGGACTTTCTCGTCTTTTTTATTGTTTGAAAGAAAGTGGAATAATAAAAGAAAGAAAAAAAACAATAGCCGATGTAATAATAATAACAAATAACAAAGAAAATATCAAAACAGGAATAGAAACAGCAAATACTTTGAGAACAAACAATATAAATGTTGATTTTTTATTTGAAGATATGAAAATAAAAAAGAAATATGCATATATAGACAAACTAAATACTCCTTTTGTAATAGTAGTAAAAGATATAGATGAAAAAGAAGTTTTAAGCCTACAATATAGAAAAAATGGTAATCTCGAAAAAGAGATTTTGACAATGAATCAAATATTAAAGATTATAAGCGATGAATTAAAAATATAATAAACAACTTAAAAAAACTGAAGAAATCAAACTGGATTGAAATATTAAAAAAATTTACAACAAGAAATAAAATCTATCTTGTTGTAAATATAAAATTGATTTTTTTATTTTTTTTATTTTCTAAAAAAGACCCGTTATTTTCCCATTATTATCAACATCTATATTTTCTGCAGATGGTACTTTTGGTAGCCCCGGCATTGTCATTATATCGCCTGTTAGTACAACTATAAAACCTGCTCCTGCACTTACTTTTAAATCTCTTATTGTTACTTCGAAATCTGTTGGAGCTCCAAGTAATTTTTGATTATCCGAAAAACTATATTGAGTTTTTGCCATACATACTGGTAAATTGCCAAATCCCATTGTTTCTAATTGTTTTATTTGTTTTTTTGCAATTGCTGTAAATACTGCAGATTTACCTCTATATACTTTTTGTACTATAGCTTGTATTTTTTCTGTTAATGTGTCTTTATCTTCATATACATATTTGTGATTAGATGGTTCTTCACAGAGTCTTACTACTTCTTTTGCAAGCTCTTCACCACCTTCTCCACCTTTTGCCCAAACTTCAGATAATTTTACATTTACATTCATATCTTTTAATTTTTCTTCTATTAATTTAAGCTCTGCCTCTGTATCTGTAGGGAAACGATTAATAGCAACAACAGTTTTTAAATTGTAAACATTAGAAACATTTTCAACATGGCGTATAAGATTAGGTAACCCTTTCTCTAATGCTTCTAAATTTTCTATCGTTAACTCTTCTTTTTTTGAACCTCCGTGATGTTTCAAAGCTCTTACAGTTGCTACAACAACAGCTGCCGCAGGCTTTAAATTTCCTATTCTACATTTTATATCTACAAATTTTTCTGCACCCAAATCTGCTCCAAAACCAGCCTCTGTTACAACATAATCACCAAGTTTTAGTGCAAGTTTTGTAGCCATAATAGAGTTACATCCATGAGCAATATTTGCAAAAGGTCCACCATGTACAAATGCAGGTGTTCCTTCTAGTGTTTGTACAAGATTTGGTTTTAACGCATTTTTTAAAAGAGTTGCCATTGCTCCTTGTGCTTTTAAATCTTTTGCTTTTACTGGTTCATTTTCTGTACTATAACCTATTATTATATTTCCTAATTTTTCTTTTAAATCATCTATATCTTTTGCAAGACAAAGTATTGCCATTACTTCCGATGCAACTGTAATATCAAACCCATCTTCTCTTGGATAGCCATTTGCCCTTCCTCCCAATCCATTTGTTATGTATCTCAGTTGTCTATCATTCATATCCATACAACGTTTCCATGTTATACGTCTTGGGTCTATTTTCAAACTATTTCCATGATGTAAATGGTTATCTATCATAGCTGCAAGTAAGTTGTTGGCTGCTCCTATTGCGTGAAAATCACCTGTAAAATGTAAATTTATGTCTTCCATAGGTATTATTTGTGCATATCCACCACCCGCAGCACCACCTTTTACTCCAAAAACTGGTCCTAACGACGGCTCACGAAGTGCTACTATTACATTTTTTCCTATTTTTTTAAGACCATCAGAAAGCCCTACAGTTGTTGTACTTTTACCTTCTCCTGCTGGCGTTGGGCTAATTGCTGTTACTAATATTAATTTGCCCTCTTCTTTCTCTTGCAATTCTTCTAATATATTATAATCTACTTTTGCTATATGATTTCCATATTTTTCGTAGTATTTTGGTTCTATTCCTACTCTTTCTGCTATATTTTCTATAGGTTTTGGAACTACACTTTGTGCTATTTCTATATCTGACTTCATGGTGCCTCCTTGATATTTAAACTGTGTAACAATTTTAACATAAAATCATAAAAAATGTAAAGTGTTTTTGAAATTTCTTTAAAAATAATTAATATATAAAAATTTTTATTATTATATAAACGTTAAACGCATGAAAAAAAACCTAAATTTAATAAAAAATTTAGGTTTTTAATCAAATGTTTATAACCATTAATCTTTATGGGCAACATTATAGATAATTTCTGGATTAAATTCGAAAACAGCAAAGCCAGACTGTCCCCGATTTGTTTATTATATCACATTTTTATTTTTTATGCTACTATTTTTTTTAAATTATTTAATTAAATATAATTTAGTTTGACTTCATCAAGATTCTTGAGTTATATATAAATTATTTAGTTTTTCTTGATTTATTGTCCAAAATAGACCAGTGTATTCTATCGTATTAAAAATCATATCTGCTATTTTTGGACTAGAAAATTTAGTAGAAAAATCTCTTGTATAACGAAGTATATTATTTTGATAGGTAAGTGTCCAACTAATAGTATCATCGGATTTATTTATTATTTGGTCAATATTTCTGTCATTTATATAAAACCAACTTCTATTACCTAATGCGACAATAGAATTATTTTCATTTAGTTGATTCACTAAATTAAAAGATTGTTGTATAAGCTCTGGATTTTGAATTATTTTTTTATCTATTTTATTTATAATCTCACCATTTGCAATCCACGTACCATCAACATAATTCAAAGAATCCATAACTATATTTGCTACCTTTTCACTAGGAAATAAAATAAAAAATGATTGTTCTATTTGATTAATATTATTTTCTTCTGAAAGAATCCAAGTTATTATACTATTAGAAGTTTTTATTACCGAATTTAAGATACCTTGGTTAATATAACCCTCTCCCAAAATACCGTTTCTAACTAAAGAATTGCTTATATTAAGCTGCATTGCAGTATGATTAGCCAAATCTAAAATTACTCTATTTTGTAATTTTAAATTCTCATCATATACATTATCTGTACTATAATTATCGTTGTAATCCTCTATACTTTTAGGATATTTTGTTGTTGTACTATTATCTTGGTTATTAATTAGAGCATTTTCATTTTTGGTTAAGACCATAACATTTGCAAGATTACGCCCGGGTGGTATTACAATGCTCCCATTTCTTACAATAGTTGCAGATGCTCCACCGTCTATATTAACGGCATTTACAAGATTAAGATATTGTACTATATCTCGCAATTCTTCTATATTAGTACCATCTACAATACCTACTAAAAATGTTCCATCTGTACGTTGACCCATAAAAGCACGTCTTACACGTCCATTTTGCCATTGAATAGTCGCACCTTGTAATTCTCTATGCGGTGTACGCTGTCCATTTATTACAAGCCATGGGAAATTATTAAAAGCAGTTACATATGGTAATCTTATACCGTCTACATATCTACCATTTTCATCAAAATGACCATCTGTATATAGATATCTACCTCTATTATTTCCTTCAAAAAATGACATAATATTATTTTCATCAAATCCAATACCCATATTAAACCAAGGTTGTACCTGTCCATTCAACATGCGATTTTGTGAAAATATTCCTCCTATTATTTCATGTGTTGCTGTAACAAAGAAATTAACAGGAAAAATTATAGAATCTCTACCATAACTACCAGTTCTATCAGATTCAGCTCTAAATTCTTCTATTGTTGCACTTGCACGACCAAAACTGTCCATAGCTGTAAGAGCTCTTATATCCCAATTATTTATTGTATCTATTTCAACATAAGTTACATATCTATTACCAGAGCTAGTCGGTATATATTTTGTAACAAGTGTATTTGCATTTACCAATTTTACAGACAATACTATAAATGTAAAACTAGAAAATAGAACTTTTGAAATTTTTTTATTCATATATTACTACTCCTAAAAATTAATAATAATATATTTTGTAAATTACAGTTTAATTATACAAGAAACTAATATGTATGTTCAATAAAATTATAAGCACAAAAATAAATCTAAATGAAAGTAAATATATAATTTGTAATTATATATCATAATTTAACTATATATAGCAAATGAACAAAAAATCAAAACTTGATTTTTTTAATATTGTATAATATACTACTGAATATGAATTTTTTGTACTTGTAGCTCAGCAGGACAGAGCAATCGCCTCCTAAGCGATAGGTCATGGGTTCAAATCCCTTCAAGTACATTTTTTAATTTTTTTAAATTAAAAGATTTTTAAATTTACAAATTAACTTATACAATAATTAATAATAAGTTTCAAAGGAGTAATATGGCACTAAAAGTTTTAATGGTAGCATCAGAATTATCTCCATATGCAAAAACAGGAGGACTAGGCGAGGTTATTGGAGTATTAACAAAAGAGCTTAGAAATCAAGGTGTAGATGCCCGAGCTGTTTTTCCTAAATATAAAAATTTATCAAAATTTAATCACTTAACTCAAATTTGCAATTTTCCTGTAAATATAAATTTTCAAAATCATGATGCTATTGTATTTTCTGTAGATGATAAAAAAAATCATATATATACAATTGAAAATGATTACTTTTTTTTGCGTGATAATATGTATGGCTACGACGATGATTATTTTAGGTTTTATTTTTTCACACTCGCAGTTTTTGAATTTATAAAACAATTAGATTTTAAACCAGATATAATACATTTTAATGATTGGCAAGTTGGACTTGGTAGCTTTTATTTAAAAGAATCTTTATCCGACAACAGTTTTTACTCTAATATATCAACAATTTTTAGCATACATAACATTCAGCATCAAGGAAATTTCGAAAAAGATATTTTGGAAAAATTAGGAATAGAAGAATACTATTTTAATCCAAATATGATAGAATTATATGATAAAGTTAGCTTTATGAAAGCTGGCATTTTGTATAGTGATGCTATTACAACAGTTAGTGAAAATTATGCAAAAGAAATACAAACTCCATTTTTCTCATTTGGGTTAGATGGTGTCATATCTAGTAGAAAAGAAGACTTATATGGAATTGTAAACGGTATAGAGTACAACGACGTAGATAATTTTAAAACTAAAAATAAAAAATATCTGCAACAAAAAATGGGACTACCTATAAAAGATGTACCAATTGTTTCTATTGTTACAAGACTTGCCGAGCAAAAAGGAATAGATATAATAGTAGAGGCTTTAAATGAAATAGTAAACAAAGATTTACAACTTATAATTTTAGGTGTTGGAGAAGAAAAATACGAAAAAATATTTTTGGAGTATGACGAAAAACATGAGAATGTTACAGCAAATATATATTTTGACACAGACATAAGTATAGATATATACAAACATTCTGATATTTTTTTAATGCCATCTCTTTTTGAGCCATGTGGTATTGCACAAATGATTTCTATGAAATATGGAACAGTACCAATTGTACGAAAAACAGGGGGATTAAAAGATACTGTAATTCATTTTGATACAGAATCTAAATGTGGAAATGGTTTTGTTTTTGAAGACTATAATGCCGAAGGGCTTTTGTGGGCATTTGACAAAGCACTTGAAACATATAAAAACAAAGAAGATTGGAGCCATGTTGTATCTAACGCTTTAAATACAAAGTTTTCTTCAGAAGATACAGCAAAAAAATATATAGAGCTATACAAAAAAGTATTAAAAAACAAAAAATTAAATTGCGAAATATAAAAAAGTTTGGGGAAAATCCCCAAACTTTTTTTAACCCTGTATTAATACAGGTACACCATTTATATCTATTAAAACTTCTAAACCAGTGTAGTAACTTTCATCTATAATAGTTTCTAGCGTTTCTATTACTTCAGGGAAATCGTTAAAATCTATATTTAGTTCTGGTATTAAATAATTTGCTGATGTTAAGTTACCACCAGCCCAGTATGGTATTAAATCTAATAAACTAATAACTGTTGGCTGAACTGCTATTTCTGGCAAGTTTGGAGTTGTTCCTACTTGTCTATTTTCATCTGTGTTTGTATTTATATTTTCAGATTCTCCCAAAGAAATTATAAATATTCTAGGGCCAATTGGAATAGGAGGCATACTAAATGTAGATGCACTGTATACAACTGCTAAAGTTGCACCATCTAAATCTTCTAATTTATAATCCGAACTTATATCACCGTTTTCATCTATTATAAATACATTCTCAATATTAGTAGGCACTATTAATCCATCCGAAATAAGTCTATTTTCAGACATTGAAAATTTTCCAACATATAATTGAAAATAATTATCTTCATCTAAAAGTATTGCTGTTGCATTTACTTGACTTGGATATATAGATGGTGATATTCCCAAATCTTCATAAACTACAATTACATTATCACCTTCCGAAAGATTATTAGATGAAACACTATATTTTCCATCTTGAATAATCAAAGTATTTTCATCAAAACTAACACCATGGCTTTCAGATTCCGATTCTAGTAAAAATCTACCTTGTTGTAAATTTAATATTCCCCCTGTAAGCCTATTAAAATTACCACTACTATTCATTTCATTATTATTTGCATAAACATTTGTGCATAAAATACCCAATATAGGCAATGATAACATTATAGTTTTAAGTTTCATTTTACCACCTTTCTTAAATTTATTAATAGTTAAAAGTCGCATTTTTATTATTAATAAATTTAATATTTTGTTTGTAGGAAAAATAATTTTTCTCACCTACACTTTTATAATAACCAACTATAAAATTTAAAATACTGGATAATTTTTTTTAGCAATTTATGAGTACAGTATATAAAAAAATGAAAAATCTTAGCTTAAATTAAATTATAATTTTAAAATATTTATTTTACCTATAAATGCAACGGAAAAAAATAAAAAGGATTGTCAATAGTATCAGAAAGTACACCTAACAATATTCCAGAATTACCAGACATAATATCAAAAGATAATTTGAGACCACCATCTGATGGAACATAATATAGACCATCTTTTTCTATAAGAAATAAATCTATTATGCTGTATATAGATTTTTCTGATTCTTTTCCAAATAATTTTTTAAAAATTAAAAAGCCTGATGCCCCAACAAAAAAACCAGCATTTTTAAAAATACGTGATTTAAGAGTATTTTTAAATTTTAGATAAAAATCTTCAAAATAATTTTTTTTAGTAATTTCATTAAGAAAATTTATAGAAAGAAAAATTCCCATCGATCCGCTTCCTAAATAAGGTGAATTTGTTTTTGTTTCTTCATCATATACTAAAATATCTTTTTCTATTAAACAATTATCTAAATCATTTTTTATTAATTCTATAGAAAAATTTATATATTCTTCATTTTTATTTATTTTGTAAACACTACACAAAAATATAGAAACTCCAGAATATCCAGCAAGTAATCCTACAGATTCTTTTTTTGCATGGGTATATATACCATTAATATATTTTCTATCTTTAATCTGTGTAATAAGACTATCCGCTATAATAATAGCTTTATTTATCATTTCTTTACTATTTTCTTCTATACCTATTTGTAAAATAGCTAATCCAATTCCTGCAAGACCAGAACCTAATGATAAATCATTATTTTGAATATCTATTTCTCCTAAAGCTTTATCTACAATATCTAATGCTTCTTTTTTATAATCCATAAAATATAAAGCAGAGGCTATTCCTAATCTTCCAGAAAAATAACCATTGTTATAATTAAATCCTAAAATATGTTTTACAGATTTTTTTATCCAATAATCAAAATCTTTTGTTAAAATATCTTTGTCTACTTTATATAAGGCTAATATAGCTCCAAATCCACCATTCATTAAATTATATTTTCCACAATCTGTATATAAACTTAATATATCACCTTTTATTAGAGAATCAGAATTAAAATCAAGATTTTTGATTATTGATTTTTTTAGCTTTTCTACTAATTCTATTTTAAACTCATTATCATAGTTTCTAATATTTTCATCTACATTTCTTACATCTAAAATTTCATAATAATTAGATATATTTGAAAGTGTATTTTTTGAAATATCTTTAAAATAATTATAATCATCCTTATTATATATGTTTTTTATAAATCTATAATATTTATTTGTAATAGAATTTTCTATATCGTATATAGGAGGTATTGGTACAAATAGTTTGTGTATTATTCTTAAAAATGAGTACCAATCTTGTTCTTTTGGGTTTTTAATTAAATCACTATGAAAACCAGTAGTTTTGACAGTAAGTTTAAAGTCATCTAAATCAGCTGATATAGATGATTCAAAATCTATAATAACAATAGATAAATCTGGTCTTACGATAATATTACTTGGATGTAAATCACAAATAGCTAAATTTAATAAATGTATATTTTCTAAAATATTTTTTAAATTTTTTATTATATATTTAATCTTTTGAGTATACATATCTAAATTTTCTGAAAATAAAAAAGGAAAATTATCATATATCCAATAATCTAATGTTATACCTTCTATATATTCTTCTACCAAAAAATCGCTTTCCCAAACAGAAAAATATTCTACAACATTTACAACACCATCTACACTAGATAATTTTTTAAGTGTTTCATATTCTGAATAGAGCCTTTCTTTAGCTTCTCTATTAAACATATCTAACCCTACACCTGTTCTAGCTTCTTTTAATATATAATATTTATTATCCTCATAATTATTATTTTTAGTTGCTAGGTATATACCACCACTAACAGTAAAAGTAAGTGCTTTTTGTATAGTATAATTATCTAGTGGAGTTATTTCGTTTTCATTATTACTATCATCATAAGTATCAAAATCTTGAAGTTCTTTAGGTTCGGTAATAAAATCTGGTAAATGATAAAAAGGTTCTCTATTATCTGGAATTAAATTTCCTTTATCATCGAAAATACATGAGATATTATCATCGTTTAAAATTTCTTTAAAAGCACCGTATCTGTAAAAAATATTGCTATCTTTATACTGCTTATCAGTTATAATATATACTGCTTTTGGTAATTCTTTTAATAACAAATATAAATTTTCTAATATTGAAACAAAAAATTTATTTTTAGGATATATAGTTATAAATTTTCCTGCTTGAATTCTATTAGCATTTTTAGATAATGATATTCTTAACTTTTCTAAACTTTTTATATATTTGAATGGAATATTTTCAAGAAATAAATATGAAGAAACAATATCTAAAGTTTTTTGACCATTTTTATACAATGTACTTATATGTATTTTAAAACCTTGTGTCTCAAGTTCTATTTCTTTTGGTTTTAAAAATATATATGTATCATCTTCATATTTTTCCCATTTATCTTTATTATTTAAAACAAAATAGTTTTCTTTAAATATTATGTTTTCCTCAAAATAATCAGAATCGTTACTCATGTGCTTAAAATAATCATAAAAAATTAAATCTTTTGGTTTTATTAATTTATTTTCATATAAACTTTTACTATGTTTTATTTCTACAACATTTTCAAAAGAATTTTGAATAAATTTTTCATGAGTTATAATAAATATTATCTTGTCTTTTTTTATTTCATGTATCATATTCACAAACCATTCTAAAAGATTAGTATCCAAATTTGATGTTGGTTCGTCGAATATTAAAACATCTTTATTTTTTAATATATTGTATAATATACATATGAGTTGTTTTTCTCCACCAGAAAGTTCTTTTAAATTTGTATTCCAATTTTTTGTAATTATATTTTCTATATGTTCCGATATAGTAATAGTATCTTTTAGAGTTTTAATAAATTTAGCTTGTGATATATCGTTATAATCACTAAAGTAAGTAGAAACATCTATATCTCTGAAATTTATTTTTTGAGGAATATAAGAAAAATTATTAAACCTTAAATAATTAGTATCTATATCTTTGATATTTATATTATCGTTAATTTTAATATATGTATCCTCAATATCATTAACTTTTAAAGCACCAGAAATTATTTTTAAAATAGTTGTTTTTCCTATACCATTTTTCCCGATTATTACTATAACACTACCCTTTTTAGCTGTTATATTTTGATTATTTATTATTTTTTTATCTTCGATTGTATAATTTATATTGGCTTTTATTGAATTTATACTATTTATCTTTTTCTCACCCTCTATTACTTGTGGAATTTCTAATAATTCATCTATTCTTTTTATAGATGCTTTCGTTATTTGATACGATTTTAAAAAATCTGTATAAAACTGAATATCTTGAAGTATTCTACTAAAATAGTAATTAGAAACAATTATTATTCCAACTGTAGATGTCCCGTTTAAAATACCTATTGCACCCACAGTAAGAACAACAAAATGTAAAACAATTGAACAGGCTTGTCCTGAAACATATAAATTACTTCTTATCATTCTTTCTTTTTTTAATTTTTTTAAAAAGTTTTCAAATTGTATACTTAGTATTTTTTTCTCTTTTTCAAAATCAGATTCTAAAATAATATCTTCTATATGTTCTATTTGATGAGAATATCCTTTAAAAAATTGTGCTGTTTCTTCTCTTAATTCTCTATTACTATTAACAACTGATTTTTGAAACAATTTGTTTATTATAAAATATACAGGAGTAGCAACTACAACAGCTACACCAACATAAAAGTTAGCATTAAATAGTATTATTAAAATAACAATTATTTCAATAATTTTTATAAAAAAAAGTGAATAATTTTCAACAAAAAAATTAGATATTTGAGTTGCATCATCTTCTATTCTTTTAGCTAAATAAGAAGGTTCAAATTTTTTATGTTCACTTAAATTTACTTTTTGTAAATGAAATATTAAATGTTTTTGAAAATTAAAAATTATTTTTTGTTTTAAATAAGGATTAATAACAAGATATGCCCAACCAAAAATTTGACCAAATAAAACTAAAGAGCAATATATTATAGCAGGTAAGAGCATATAAAAAAGTATACTGTTTTCAAAGAAAGAGTCGATTAATATTCCATTGTAATATATTATTGCAAGAGATAAACCTTGAGTAACAACTGTTATCATAAAAAGAATAATTAATAAAAATTTTTCTCGTTTTATTAACGAGTAATAGTTTTTCATGATAATTTCTCCTAGGTATAGTTAATTTAAATAAGAGAGTTATCCAGTGGCAATTTAAATCATCACTGGATAACTACTAAATAATAGTTTAGCCTACGTTAGACTGAGCACCACAAGGAACTAAACTACAACTATTAGTCCTAACCACATTAGCACTTTCTGAAATAGTTGGATTTAGAGTTTGTAAACTTAAAACTTTATTTTTCATGGATTCTGCCTCCTTTCATTTTTAAATTTATGATAAAGTTTGCATAATACTATAGAAATGTGTTATAATTAAAATTGGTTGTTTTAAATTATAAACATTTTTCAGGCACTATGGCTTTATATATACTAAACATCTGTGTGATATTACAGTTTAATTGTATAATAAAACTATCACTACAGATGTGAAGTAGCTTAGTAATAGTGTTACGTTTTTAATAGTATAAAAATCATTACAAATTTTTTAGTAAACATTTTATACCTCCTAGCTAAAAATCAATATGTTATATTTTTAACGTTTATGATTTAGTGCTTGGAACGTTTATGATTTAGTGCTTGGAACGTTTATGATTTAGTGCTTGGAACGTTTATGATTTAGTGCTTGGAACGTTTATGATTTAGTGCTTGGAACGTTTATGATTTAGTATCATAAAATTCATTCTACACTATATATTTCATTTTGTCAATAGTTTTAATTGTTGTAATTTTTGCCTTTTTTTATTCTTCTAAAACCAACAAAAGTTTAAATTACCCCATTTTTCAGAAAGAAAAAAGAACAATCAGCAACAGGAATTAGCATAAATGAAATAGAACAATTGCAAAACAAAAAAAGAACCCAATCAAAATACAGTATCTGACAAATTGTCAGATACTGTATTTTGTATATTTCTTGTTCTTACTCTATTTCTATTGTTTCTATTTGATATTAAAGAGTTGTCTTTTGTAAATCCATTTACATTTTGTTCGTTATTTTTTACTAACATATTAAACCCTCCTGATTTTAAAATCAGCTGTATCTAAGGTTGTAAAATATTTAATATATTATTTTTCCACTGCTTAACACTAGCAAATTCAGGTCTTGATAATAGAGTGTTAAAATTGTCTATAACATTGTTTCGTATACTCATTAGGTTTGCATGGTTATCTCTATGACTTTGTCCTCTTGTATCAAAATTGTTAAATCTAGCTACAAAATCGGCAGCTGCCACCTTTGGTTTAAGACTTATACTCGGGTCATCGTAAAATCTCCATACGTATTTATTCATAAGTCTATTAAGTGCAATACCAGTCTTCATCCGATGACTATCCCAACTCAAACTGCCATCATTTTCAGACATCATTATTTCAAAAAGTAATTTGCTATCTTCAGAAGACAAACTTCTTTTTATAATATCTAAATCACGAATGTTTACAGATACTCCACTTGGTAAAAGGGTTCTATCAGGATTATTTTCTAGCCATGTTCTTTTACTACTTTCAATAACTTCACGAGAAGATTTTCTACCAGGTCTTCCTGAATCTTCTTGAATAAGGTCATGTTTTATAATGTCATTTACTAAATTTAAAAAAGGCTCTCTATCTGCTTCGGACAATAAATTATTAGCAATACTATTTGCCATTTGTAATGCCGCATGCCTATTCATTGCTCTTTCTTGTGCTGTATCTCCCATACCAGAGCTAAATGCTTCTAGCATATCAGTTAGCCTAACACTTAGTGTAATAATCTCATCTAAAGTTCCTTTCAAGTCTCCTGGTTTTCTTAAAAAATCCAATATATCCTTGGCAGCTGAAGCTTCATTAAACATTGTTGGAGTAGGAAATTCTATTTCAATATTATTATTTCCTCTATTTTCTCTAGCGTGTCTAAGTATCTCAGAAACATTCCCCCAATTTTCATCATCAATATTTACAGACTTTACTTTTAAATCTAAACTTCTATATTCACCTGTTTGTTTGTGATGTTTTAATCTTGCTTTTTCAGGGTCGCTTAATGTTTTCTCTTTAGTATCTTTGTTAAGATAGCTATTTTTTAATGCTTCTTTTCCCTTTTTACTAATCACCACATCTACAGTATCTGACAAATTGTCAGATACTGTATTTTGTATATTTTTTGTTCTTCTCCTATTTCTATTGTTTCTATTTGATATTGAGGAGTTGTCTTTTGTAAATCCATTTACATTTTGTTCGTTATTTTTTACTAACATATTAAATCCTCCTGATTTTAAAATCAGCTGTATCTAAGGTTTTAAAATATTTAATATATTATTTTTCCACTGCCTAACACTAGCAAATTCAGGTCTTGATAATAGCATATTAAAATTGTCTGTAACATTGTTTCGTATACTCATTAGGTTTGCATGGTTATCTCTATGACTTTGTCCTCTTGTATCAAAATTGTTAAAGTTGGCTGTAAAATCGGCAGCTACCATCTTTGGTTTAA
>Ga0268261_10000489_pt1 | contig 24956 bp, 6 predicted proteins | sample TergutNc150P1_FD_190353 | JGI IMG/M metagenome (GOLD analysis project Ga0268261, IMG submission 190353) | Nasutitermes corniger P1 segment gut microbial community from laboratory colony in Florida, USA - Nc150 P1 (SPAdes) (version 2) | ecosystem: Host-associated > Arthropoda: Insects > Digestive...
TCACTTTGTACTATAGCATCACTTCACTATTTTACAATATATTGACTGTCTACAGTCAAGAGTGTGTTTGATTGTTAATTGTCTGTACTACACCCTTAAGCGCACTCTCAGTATTTACTGGCTGGTGGCAGATTCTACCCTTTTGCAGTGTATCAACGTTACGAACCACTCACGCTACTTGTCCGACAGGGTGTCTCTAGTAAAACCTAGACCCCTCCGATTCAGGGCATTACATGAATATTTTAAGAATAACTCAGCTGTACCTAGTTGTAATGTGAGCATTACTTCCTGTCTCCTGAGATTAACAAAATACATTTATAGAATAACTCAGCTTACATTTTAGTAATGTGACCAGTATGTACTGTCTCCACAAAAAAATTAAGAACAATTTCAGAATACCTCAGCTGTACATAGTAGTAATGTGATCATTATGTACTTACCCTTAATACACATAAGAATATTTTCAGAATAACTCAGCTGTATGTATTAGTAATGTGAGCAGTATGTACAGTCTCCTCAGAATAAATAAGAAAAATATTCAAAACCTCAGCTGTACGTTGTAGTAGTGTGAGCATTATATATTTTCTCCTCGTAACAATAAAGAACTTTTCAGAGAAACTCAACTATACATAGTAGTAATATGTGGAGTATGTACTGTCTCCTCAGAATAAATAAGAACATTTTCAGAAAAACTCAGCTGTACACAGTAGTAATGTGAGCAGTGTTTACTGTCTCCTCACAATACCTAAGATCATTTTCAGAAAAAACTTTGCTGTACATAATATTAATGTGAGCAGTATGTACCGTCTAAGAACATTTTCAGAAAAAATCAGCTGTACTTCGTAGTAATGTGAGCAGAATGTACTGTATCTTCAGAATAACTAAAAACATTTTCGGAAAAACTCAGTTGTACATAGTAGTAAAGTGAATGGTATGTACTGTCTCCCCAGAATAAAGAAGAACATTTTCAGAATCACTCAACTGTACATTGTAGTAATGTGAGGAGTATGTACTGTCTCCTCAGAATAATTAAGAACATTTTCAGAATAACTCAGGTGTAAATGGCAGTAATGTTTGCAGTACGTATTGTCTCCTCAGAATACCTAAGAACATTTTCAGCATACCTCAGCTATACGTAGTACTAATGTGTTCAGTATGTACCATTCCCTGAGAATAAGTAAGAATATTTTCAGAATACCACAGCTGTACGTATTAATATTGTAAGTAGTATGTACAGTCTTCTCAGATTATCTAAGAACATTTTCGGAATACGTTAGCTGTAAGCAACAGTAATGTGATCAGTATGTACTGTCTCCTCAGAATAACTAAGAACATTGTCAGAAAAACTCAGCTGTACATTGTAGTAATATGAGCAGTACGTATTGTCTCCACAAAATAACTAAGAACATTTTCAGAATAACTCAGTTGTACTTAGTACTAATGTGAGCAGTATGTACAGTCTTCTCAGAATTACTAAGAATATTTTCAGAAAATCTCACCTGTACGTATTGGTGTTGTGAGCTGTATGTACTGTCTCCTCAGAATAATTAAGAACATTTTCAGAAAAAATCAGATAGACATTGTAATAATCTGAGCATTATGCACTGTCTCCACAGAATAATTAAGAACATTTTTAGAAATTCTGTTTTACATAGTAGTAATGTGAGGAGTATGTAGTCTCCTCAGAAAAATTAAGAATATTTTCAGAATACCAAAGCTGTACATAGTAGAAATGTGATAATGTGTACAGTGCCCTCAGAATAACTAAGAACATTTTCAGAATACCTCAGCTGTACGTAGTAGTAATATGAGAAGTGTGTACTGTTTCCTCAGAATAAATTAGAATATTTTCAAATGTTATCAAATCTGTACGTAGTAGAAATGTGAGCAGTATGTCTAGTCTCCTCAGAATAACTAAGAACCTTTTCAGAATACCTCAGCTCTACGTAGTAGTAATGTGAGCAGTATGTTTTGTCTCCTGGCAATAAATAACAACATTTTCAGAAAAACTCAGCGGTACCTAGTAGTAATGTGAGCAATACGTACTGTATCCACTGAATAACTAAGAATATTTTCAGAAAAACGGAGCTGTACGTAGTAGCAATGTGAGCAGTATGTACTGTTTCCTCGGAAACCTTAAAAACCTTTTCAGAAGAAACTCAACTTTACGTAACAGTAATGTCAACGGACATGTACTGTCTCCTCGGAATAATTAATTATTTTTTCAGAATAACTCAGCTGTACATAGTAGTAATGTGAGGATTATGATCTGTCTCCTCATAATAACTAAGAACATTTTCAAAAAAACTCCGTTGTGCACAGTAATAATGTGAGCTGTGTTTACTCTCTCCCCAGAATAACTAAGAACATTTTCATAACAACTTTGCTGTACATAGTAGTAATGTTAGCAGTATGTATTGTCTCCTCATAATTAATAAGAACATTTTCAGGATAACTCTCATGTAATAGAAGTAATGTAATGTTTGGAAAGTGACTGATTAACATTCGGTTAGCTTTTAGCATTTTAGGACTTGAAATGAATTTTGATAATTTTATAATTGTAACTTGTATTTTTGTTGGCATATTTGAAATTTTAAGTTTCCATTTGGATATGAAAATGGTTGAGCAAGTTGCACGCATAGACAACACGAAGACTGTGTTTGCAGAATTCCTTAGTAACAGCTCTTTCCTTTAGGCCTACAAATGCTGTTGCTAAATGAACTCTATGAACTGTAAGCGCTGAGCAATGTGTTCTATGAACTGGTGTACCGCCCTGTATGACCTTCAGGCAGTATCTTTGTGATGAAACCTTCAACGAGGCCGGACGCAAAGAAAACGTTGCTTTAGGCAAGGCCTCAAAATGAGCCTTACACCTCAGATATTCCTGTTCATACCAGCTGAGTGGTTCATAGTTCATCCATAACTCGGGACAAAAGGAAAACAAATGAGAAGTATTTCATTGGTTTACTTTCTATTTTACAAATTCATATAGACGAGATATTCGAAACCACATAGATGATCTACTTCAATATTTCTAGGTCAAAATCTAATAGAAGTTATTGAGGTTATTTAGATATAAGTTTCGTATAGTGTAGATTGGTTTAGAATATACATTATATATTTTGGTAGAAAGATGTAACTTGTAATGTGTCAGTGTTCCGCTGGGACGTAAGCTGTGATGAAGTTTCGATGTAAACTAATCCCAAGTACTCCCCAGATTAATTGTTTTATGAGTTGGTGTAGCGGTTCGAGTCCGCTCAACTAAAGTGCTACGTGGCCACGGTAGAGGGATTACTACACCCGTAGCCACCACGAATTACAATCATAGCTAGAAACGTCAGTAGTGGTCAGTAGTCTGCCGAAATTACAAATACTGACCTGGTGGCAGCGTAATTTGTGATCGAGAAACCTCGACGAGAATAAGTAGGAACATAGCTATCTCGCATCATATAGTACGTGTCCGGGTAAGAAATATTGGAAGTCGAACCGCTATCCGGGAGGTACTACAAGAGTAGTGGCATCGGCGGATTCACAACCCCTGTGTCACTACAGAATTGGTGTGCAGCGGCTGGGTACGAATTAAACCGTTGAGATACGTACAAAGATTGAAGGTATATGAATTTGAAGAATGTTTTTACATGTTTATACGGAAAATTTGGCGGTATACGCAACGCCCAGTACGTGTAAAATTTTGTTGCATTACAAATACGTATCTTGAGCCAGAAGCGATTTCGAGTAAGCTGAAGTACTCTCAGCATATGTGAACACAGGTAGTTGCTTGTGTTTTTTTTATTTACGCAGCATTGATGACGCTGTGTGTAGAAATGGTAACATTCATTTTTAAAAGCGCTCGTAGAGAAGATTCAGAAATGTTTAGGAATTTTGTGTGTAATTTCCGAATACGTTTTTCTCATACATAGCTGTTGGAGTTGTTGAAACAGCTTTTACTGGGAAGATACTAGTGCCTGATAGAAGGGAAGGTAGAAAATTTTTCATTGTTTCGCGCATAGGTCTGTGATTATCTTTCAGTACTCACTCTCTTTGATCCTACAACAGCAGTTCAGGATGCTTGACGGATTTATGTATTCGTTCAGGATCAGTTGTATATAGCAAATAATCCTAGAGGGTGAATCGCGCTAAGCCTTCTTTAGTTACTAGGAGAGAAATCTGGATATGAAAGGGGTACAGACTACAATACTTTGCGATGGCCAAAATTATATTAAGGAATTACAATGTATAGTATTTGCAACTAAAATTCGATTGAAGGATAAAATATAGACATAATTAGCCCTTATACGAGTGTTGGTGAGGAGAGAGACACGGCCTGATCACCCATGTTTCCGGCCTCCCCGAATTTTCTCGGGGGATTATTGTGTTGCTTTTGGATATTTAGATTAGTACGGAATTATACGTGATATTTGGTGCAGACGTATACATTATCAATTAGGATGGTTGATAGTTTTAATTAAAGGAACAGATGTGTTGTAATCCTACGTTTTCGGAGAGAGAATTTTAAAAAATTCCTCCCCTGTTATCCCTTTATGGTGAATTTTTTCAGATACCGTATATGTGTATCGGTGCAACTCGTGTGTTAATTTGCCCTAGGACAGGGATACGCGAGATTAACAAGCTGAAGTAGCCATTTCTTTACGTCGTACTCAGTAGACGAGTCGCTTGTTAGGAATCTCCATATGATTTTTAAGGCCGCACGAGCTAGGTTGCACACTGGATATTAGATTTTCTTTTTGTGTTTTTGAAGACTATGGTAGTTGAATTTTGGAAGTACTGAAGTAAGAATATTTTAAAAATGGTAACTGTTTATTTAAAATTTTGTCCGAATGAATTTATAAGTACAGAGATTTTAAGAAAGACGTCAGTTTATTCGAAACCAATGTGAAACCAGTGGTTATGAACACCTGGTGGTAGGAAACGTAGCTTTCCTACAGGTTTCTTTGTGTGGAATTAGCACAGGTCCCTTTATTAGTATTGGTTAACCTGTATAGCTTGAGGATGATCCGTATTGGTACGGAATGGTCAGTGAAACAGCTGACTTGAAAGTTGCTGTGAGTCGCACTTCGGAGCGAGCCATATGATGCTACTTAACAGCTGACTTCAATGTCGGGAATAGAAGTCATACTCAGACATCCACACTTCTGACGCAGTTTTGCCGATGTCCATGAAATAGTGAAAAGAAAATGACCTTACCCAATGGAACAATTAATGGCATAGGCCAGTTAGGTACGAATATTCCCAGGAAATATAGATAATCCACTTGTGAAATTAGATGGTAGAGTTTGAATAAATTATGATGTACGGGGTGCGAGAGTATGTTAACACTGCATAAGAAATGTGTTTGAGATACAGTGTAATATCACGAAGCCCAGTTGAATTTCGTGGTTGTAGGAGACTCAATGTCGTGAGTCTAGATTCTGAGATACAGACCTTATCGTAGGAATACGTGTTCGTGTATACGGACGTCGGGATGGCGTTAGTTCAGTGGACCGCCAAGGTAGCCGATGTAAGAAGTCCAAAGATTATTTGTGTGCGTTACAGCAGGTGACGACCGAATTACCGGAAGTCTCAAGTGATGAGACAGTAGTAGCTGAGCAGTCTCGCGTAGACAGACTAGATTTGTTTTTTGTAGCTGACGGTGTAAACAGAAACATATTTATCCTATTGAGGAGTGTTTCCTGTTTACTATGAGAGATTACAGTGGAAATCTCACGGGGAATATACGGTCAATGGGCATTGCAGTGTGATATAGATAAACACAGTGAGACCCCAGGAAACGTAGCCTACCACGACGAAAATTTGTAAGAACATATTTTGAGCTAATTGTGGATTAGAGGGCAGATTTTGTGATAGCAGCAATAGGAAATTCCGATAACTACTGAATGCGATGAGGCATACGTGAAGAAAAATTGTAGCACAGATTTACTAGAAAATAGCACGTTATACGGACATGTGTAAATTTTCTTTATGTTGAGTAATATTAAATGCGAATTGATGGTTGAGGTTATAATGGGAAATTAAAGTAATATACTTACTTCTGATAATAACGCATTTTGTTTGAATTTAGTTAATATAATTAAAACTACTTTGTGGGTTTGCTTTGAAATTGAGATTATTTTGTGAGATTTTGATGACAATGTAGAACTATACGGGTTAATTAATTTGAAAAGGAAGCTTGGGATTATTATTTTTTGTTGACTACAACAAATTTAATTTGTATTATTTTGTATTTTGAAAGCTAGTTAAGCTATTGAGTTAATTAATTTCACTAGTGAAGTCGCACGTAGTGAAATATGAGACACCTTACCTCCCAGACGAATACACAGTTGCATCCAACGTAATGTAAACAGCTGAGTTTGCGTAATTGTTTTGTGAATTTTAGGAGAATTTCGACATTTAGATAATTATATTGAGATATAGATATGATAATTTTTAACTGTGGAAAACATTTTGATTTACAGGCTGATCATCTTACATTTTATGAGGACTGCGATTTAGAGTTAATAAGAGCAAAAATTATGAGTTTGGATGACACTACGCACTGCTTCCTGTAAGGAAAGTAGTATGGAAATGGCTATAGTTAAACACTGTTATGGCCACTGTGAACGAACTAATGGAATCAATTACAATTAACATGACAAGTTGGACTATGTTGTTAGAAGGACTGTTGCTTCATTCATCAGAGTTTCTCCTGCATTTTGCAAATGTCATTTTTATATGCTTTCATTTTCAACGAGTTATCTTCACAGCCTGGATTTACAGTACCAGTAACGAGCAACGCATGGACCTAAGGTACAGCAGAAACAGCCTGCCAGTCCATTGGAATGGGATGCTGAGGAACAGCAGGTCCCACCTAGCAGTTCAACGCCAGCCGCCTCTTAACTGGATCAGATGTTGGTAGACGTATACACGATGAAAATTGGAGCCTGGGTAGTATACCGATAGAACGGATGCAGACAAGTAAAGCTTCGACGACGAACTTTAAAGATGATACACTGGAGCTTGATTTTTTTATTCTATACTAGACGAAGAGAGCTTGTGAACAATTATGAAAATTTATGATAATGAAGGTGCAGAAATTTTAATTTTGAGTTCCAATTAACTTGAGTAAACATTTGGTTGTAATTTAAAAATTTTTACGCTACTGAAATAATATTGTGTCAATGGTAGTGAAAATTAAATTGGCGAAGATGATACAGTTTTTCTAATAGTGAGTGATAACAGCGAAGTGCAGTGTTAGTCAAAGTCTAGTCAAATTTATTTCATTTAAAATAATTGTTTGTAGGTTTGGAACAAAATGTTATGGACATGAACATAATTTGGCACGGAGATAATTTTTTTGGATGCTGTACACCGTATGTAATTTACTTGAATTGTTGTAATTTTGTGTGTAATTTTAGTTTTGTAAACTTAGAATAATTGGTGAAAATTGTTAAAAATTAACTTACAAATTAAGAATATGACAAAATAATGTTCTAAATTCGAGAGATGTTTTAAAACTTGAACTGAGTAAAATATTTGTGTATGGTGAAATACGTTGATTGGAAAATTTTAGTTGATTATGATAAGTTTATGACGTTATGAAATTACTGATGATGTTGATATTGGATTATGTTGATTTTGTAAGGAGGTGTACATTGTGATAGTAATTTTGATTTGTTGTTGTGTGTTTAGAATTTTTCTTTCTGTGTGTTTAGATGCATAACTACAAATGATGCGAGGAAGCATCATAGCTTAGGCAGGGAGGGATATAATGTATGGAAAGTGACTAACATTTGGTTAGCTTTTAGAATTTTAGGACTTGAAATGAATTTTTATAATTTTATAAATGTAACTTGTATTTTGTGTTGGCATATTGGAAATTTTAAGTTTTCATTTAGATATGAAAATGGTTGAGCATGTTGCACGCATTAACAACAGGAAGACTGTGTTTGCAGAAATCGTTAGTAACATCACTTTCCTTTAGGCCTACATATGCTGTTGCTAAACGAAATCTATGAACTGTAAGAGCTGAGCTATGAGTTTTATGAACCGGTGTACCGGCCTGTATGACCGTCAGGCAGCATCATTGTGATAAAACATTCAAAGAGACCGAAGGGAAAGAAAACGTTGCTTTAGGCAAGGACTCAAAATGAGCTTTAAACATCAGATATTCATGTTCATACCAGCAGAGTGGTGCACAGTTCATCCATAACTCGGGACAAAAGGAAAACAAATGAGAAGTATTTCATTACTTTACTTTGTATTTTATAAATTTATATAGACAAGATAATCGAAACCACAAAGATGATCTGCTTCAATATAGCTAGGTCAAAATCTAATAGAAGATATTGAGGTTATTTAGATATAAGTTACATATAGTATAGATTGGTTTAGAATATACATTATATATTTTGGTACAAAGATGTAACTTTTAATGTGTCAGTGTTTCGCTGGGACGTAAGCTGTGATGAAGTTTCGATGTAACCTAATCCCAAGTATTCCCTTGATTAATTGTTTTCTGAGTTGGTATGGCGGTTCGAGTCCGCTCAACTAAAGTGCTACGTGGCCACGGTATAGAGATTAATACACCCGTAGACACCACAATTTACGATCAGAGATAGAAACTGAAGCAGTGGCCAGTAGTCAACCGCAATTACAAATATTGTCCTGGTGGCAGCGAAATTTGAGATCGAAAAAGTTAGACGAGAATAAGTAGGAACATAGCTATCTCGCATCATATAGTACCTGTCCGGGTAAGAAATATTGGAAGTCCAACCGCCACCCGGGAGGTAATTCAAATTAGTGGCATCGGTGGGTTCAAAACCCCGGTCACTACAGATTGGTAATATTGGTGGGATTACAACACCCGTGTCACTACAGTAATGTGAGCATTACGTACAGTCTCCACATAATAAGTATAAACATTTTCAGAATACCTCAGCTGTACGTAGTAGTAATGTGAGCAGTATGTACAGTCTCCTCAGAATAACTAAGAACATTTTCAGAAAAACTCACCTACACGTAGTAGTAATGTGAGCTGCACGTACCGTCTCCACGGAATAAATAGGAATATATTCAGAAAAACACAGTTGTGTATAGTAGTAGTTGTGAGCAGTATGTACGGTCTCCTGAGAAAAACTAAGAATATTTTCAGAATAACTCAGCCGTACTTAGTAGTAATGTGAGCATTATTTACTGTTTGCTCAGAATAAAAAAGAATATTTTTAGAATAACTCAGCTGTACATTGTAGTGTGAGCAGTACGTACTCTCTCCGCAGAGTAAATAAGAACATTTTAAGAATACCTCAGATGTACATAGTAGTAATGTGAGCAGTATGTACTGTATCCTCAGAATAATTAAGAACACTTTCAGAATAACTCAGCTGTACGTAGTAATAATGTGAGCAGTATGCACTTTCTCCTCAGAATGACTACGAACATTTTCAGAAAAATTCAGCTTACATAGTAGTAATGTGAAGAGTATCTACTGTCCCCTCAGAATAACTAAGAACATTTTCAGAATAACTCAGCTGTACGTAGTAGTATTGTGACAATTATTTACTGTCTCTTCAGAATAACTAAATACATTTTCAGAATATCTCAGCTGTACGTATTAGTAATGTGAGAAGTATGAACACTCTAATCAGAATAACTAAGACATTTTAAGAATAACTCAGATGTAAATGGCAGTAATGTGTGCAGCATGTATTGTCTCCTCAGAATAACTAAGAATATTTAGAGAATAACTCAGCTGTACGTAGTAGTAACCTGAGCGGTATGTACAGTCTCATCAGAATAATTAAGAATATTTTCAGAATACCAAAGCTGTGCGAAGTAGTAAAGTGAGAAGTATGTACATTCTACTCAGAATATCTACGAATATTTTCAGAATACGTCAGCTGTACGTAGTAGTAATGTGAGTAATATTTACTGTCTCCTCGGAATAACTAAGAACATTTCCAGAATAACTCAGCTGTACGTAATTTTAATGTGAGCAGTATCTACTGTCTCTTCAGAATAACTAAGAACATTGTCAGAAAAACTCAGCTGCACATTGTAGTGATGTGAGGAGTATGTTTTGTCTTCTCAGAATAATTGAGAATATTTCGAGAATACCAAAACTGTACGTAGTAGAAATGTGCGAATTATGTACAGTCTCCTAAGAACATCTAAGAACATTTTCAGAATACCTCAGCTGTACATAGTAGTAATGTGAGCAGTATGTAATTTCTCTTCAGAATAAATAATAATATTTTCAGAATACCAAACCTGTATGTAATACAAATGTTAGCGGTATGTAAAGTCTCCTCAGAATTACTAAGAACAATTAGAGAATACCTCAGATGTACTTATTAGTAATGTGAGCTCTATGAATTGTCTCCTCCGAAAAACTAAGAACATTTTCAGAAAAACTCAGCTGTACATAGTAGTAATGTGAGCAGTACGTACTGTATCCACGGAATAAATAAGAACGTATTTAGAAAAACTCAGCTGTACGAAGTTTTAATGTGAACAGAATGTACTGTTTCCCCGGAATAAACAACATTTTCAGAAAAACTCAGATTTACGTAGTAGTAATGTGAGCAGTGTGTACTGTCTCCTCAGAATAACTAAGAACATTTTCAGCGTAACTCAGCTGTACATACCATTAATGTCAGGAGTATGTACATTCTCCTCAGAATAAATAAGAACAATTTCAGAAAACCTCAGCTGTACATAGTAGTAATGTGAGCAGTTTGTACTGTATCCTCATAATAAATAAGGACATTTTCAGAATAATTCAGCTGTACGTAGTAGTAATGTGTAAAGTATCTATTGCCTGCTTGGAATAACTGAGAACATTTTCAGTATATCTCACCTGTACGTAGTTGTAATGTCAGGAGTACGTTCTGTCTGATCAGAATAACTAAGAACACATTCAGAAAAACTCAGCTGCACGTAGTATTAATGTGTGCAGTATGTACAGTATCATCAGAATTACTATGAACATTTTAAAAAATCAGCTGTAGATAGTAGTAGTGTGAGGAGCATTTACTGTTTCCGAGGAATAACTAAAAACATTTTCAGAAAAACTCGGTTCTACATAGTAGAAACGTAAAGAGTATGTAGTCTCCACAGAATATCTATGAACATTTTTAGAATACCTCAGTTGCACTTGGTAGTAATGTGATCAATATGTACAGTCCCCTGAGAATAACTAAGAATATTTTCAAAATAACACAGCTGTATATTCCAGTAATGTGATCAGTATGTACTGTCTTCACAGAATAAATAAGAGCATTTTCTGCATACCTCAAATGTACGTAGTAATAATGTGAGCAGTATGTATTGTCTCCTCAGAATAACTAAGATCATTTTCAGAATAACTCATCTGTAAATGGTTGTAATGTGAGCAGAATTATTTTCTTCTCCCCAGAACGAATAAGAACATTTTCAGAAAACCTAAGCTTTACGTGGTGGTAATGTGATCAGTATGTAGAGTCTCCAGAGAATAACTAAGAACATTTTCGGAAAACCTTAGCTGTACGTGGTAGTAATGTGCGCTGTATGTACATTCACCTCAGAATAAATAAGACCATTTTGAGAGAAACTCAGCTCTATATCGTAGTAACGTGAGCAGTATGTACCGTCTCCTCAGAATAATAAATAACATTTTCATAAACACATATCTGTACATATTATTACTGTGATGTACATTACCCTCAGAATAACTAAGAGCATTTTCAGAACAACTCAGCAGTAGGTATTAGTAATGTGAGGATTAATAATTGTCTAGTCTGAAAAAATAAGAATCATTTTAGAAAAACTCAGAAGTACATATTAGAAATGTGAGCAGTATGCTCGATCTCCTCAGAATAAATAAGAACATTTTCAGAATACCTGACCTGTAAAAGTTAGTAATGTGAGCTGGATGTACAGTCTCTTCAGAACAAATAAGAACATTTTTACAATACCTCATTTGTACGTAGTAATAATGTGAGCAGTATGTACAGTCTCTTAAGAATAACTAAGAATATTTTTGGAATACCATAGATGTGTGTAGTAGTAATGTGAACAGTATGTACAGACTCCTCAGAATTACTAAGAACATTTTCAGAATACGCAAGATGAACGTAGTAGTAATGTAAGTAGTATGTACATTCAAAACAGAATAACGATCATTTTCGGAATACCTCAGCGGTACATAGTAGAAATGTTTGCAGTATGTTCTCTCTCCTCAGAATAACTAAGAACATTTTCAGAAAAACTCAGCTGCACACAGTAGTAATGTGAGCAGTATGAACTCTAATCAGAATGACTAAGAACATTTTCAGAATAACTCAGATGTAAATGGCAGTAATGTGTGCAGTATGTACTGTCTCCTCAGAATAACTAAGAATATTTTGAGAATACCTCAGCTGTACGTAGTAGTAATCTGTGCGGTATGTAATCTCTCATCAGAATAACTAAGAATATTTTCAGAATACCACAGCTGTACGAAGTAGTAATGTGAACAGTATGTACAATCTCCTCAGAAATACTAAGAACATTTTCAGAATACGCCAGGTGTACGTAGCAGTAATGTGAGCAGTATGTACGTTCAACACGGAATAATTAAGATCATTTTCAGAATACCTCAGCGGTACATATTAGAAATGTGAGCAGTATGTTCTGTCTCCTCAAAATAACTAAGAACATTTTCAGAACACCTCAGCTGTACAGTGTAGTAATGTGAGTAGTATGTACTGCCTCCACAGAATAACTAAGAACATTTTCAGTATACCTCAGCTGTACGTATTAATAATGTGAACAGCATGTGGATTCTCTTCAGAATAAATAAGAATATGTTTGGTATACCACAGTTGTACTTAGTAGTAATGTGAGCAGTAAGTACAGTCTCCTGAGAATAACTAACAACATTTTTAGAATACGCCAGCTTTACATAGTATTACTGTGAACAGGATGTACTGTTTCCTCGGAATAACTAAGAACATTTTCAGAACAAGTCAGCAGTACATAATAGTAGCGTGAGGAATATGTACAATCTACTCAGAATTACTAAGAATATTTTTAGAATACCACAGATGTACATAGTATTAATGTGTTGAGTATGTACAGTCCCCTCACAATAAGTAAGAAAATTTTTAGAAAATCTCAGCTGTACGAAGTAGTAATGTGAACAATATTTACTGTCTTCTCAGAATAAATAAGTACATTTTCAGCAAAACTCATCTCTACATATTAGTAATGTAAGCAGGATATACTGCCTACACAGAATAAATAAGAATATTTTCAAAAACCTCAGCTGTACGTACCAGTAATGTGAGCAATATGTACAGACGCTTCAGAATAACTATGTACATTTTCAGAATAACTCAGCTGTACCTAGTAGTAATGTGAGCAGTATATACAATCTCCTGAGAATAAATAATAACATTTTCATTGAAACACAGCTGTAAGTAGTAGTAATGTGAGCAGCATTTACTGTCTCCTTAGAATAACGAAGAAAATTTTCAGAAAAACTCAGCTGTACCTAGTAGTAATGTGAGCAATATGTTCTGTCTACTCATAATATATAAGAACTTTTTCAAAATACCTCACCTGTACGTAGTAGCAAACTGAGTAGTATGTAGAGTCTCGTGAGAGTACCTAATAACATTTTCAGATAACCTCAGCTGCGCGTTGTAGTAATATGAGCTGCATTTTCTCTACCTCAGAATAAATAAGATCATATTCAGAATAAAATAGCTCTACATCGTAGTAATGTGAGTAGTATGTACTTTCTCCACAGAATAAAAAAGAACTTTTTCAGAAACATAAATCTGTACATATTAGTAATGTGATGAAAATGTACAGTCTCCTCAGAATAACTAAGAATATTTTCAGAATAACTCAGCTTTACTTAGTAGTAATGTGAGCATTATTTGCTGTCTCATCAGAATAAATAAGATTATTTTCAGAATAACTCAGCTGTACATAGTAGAAAAGTAAGCAGTATGTGATATCTCCTCAGAATAAGTAAGAACATTTTCAGAATATCTCAGCTGTACATGGTATTAATGTGAGCATGTTGTACAGAATCAACAGAATAATTAAGTACATTTTCAGAATTCCTCTGTTGTACATAGTAGTAATGTGAGCAGTATGTACTCTGTCCGTTGAATAACTAAGAGAATTTATCAGAAAGACTCAGCTGTAAATTGTAGTAATGTCAGCATTGTGTACAGTCTCGTCAGAATAACTAAGAACATTTTCAGAAATGCAAAACTGTACATTGTAGTCATGGGAGAAGTATGTTTTGTCTCATCAGAATAACTAAGGGCTTTTTCAGAATAACTCAGCTGGGTATAGTAGTAATTTTAGCAGTATGTACTCTCTCGTCAAAATAACTAAGAACCTCTTCAGAAAAACTCAGCTGTACACAGTAGTAATGTTAACAGAATCTACGGTCTCCTCGGAATAACTAAGAACATTTTCAGAACAACTCAGTTGTACATAGTAGTAACGTGAGAAGTAAGTACTGTTCCACAGAATAACTAAGTACATTTTCAGAATAACTCAGCAGTACATAGTAGTAATGCGAGCAGTAGATTCAGGCTCCTCAGAATAAGGAAGAACCTTTTCAGAAATTCTCTGCTGTACACGGTAATAATGTGAGGAGTATTTAGTGTCTCCTCAGAATATCTAATTACATTTTCAGATAAATTAATTTTTATATATTATTAATGTCAGCAGTATGTACGGTCTCCTCAGAATAACTAAGAAAATTTTCAGAAAACCTCAGCTTTACGTAGTAAGAACGTGGGCAATATGTGCTGTCTCCACCTAATAAATAGGAACATTTTCAGAATACCACAGATGTACGTAATAGTAATGTGAGCTGTATGTACTCTTTACTCAGTATAAATGAAAATATATTCAGAAAAACTCAGTTGTACGAAGCAGTAATATGAGCAGTATGTAAACCCTCCTCAGATTGACTAAAGGCATTTTCAAAAAAACGCAGCTGTACATAGTAGTATTGTGAGCAGTATATAGAATTTCCTTAGAATAACTAATAGCACATTCATAAAGACTCAGCTGTACATAATATTAAAGTGAGCAGTATGTACAGTCTCCTAAGAATAACTACGAACATTTTCAGAAAAAATCAGCCTAACGTAGTAATAATGTGAGCTGTAAGTACTCTCACCACAGAAAAAACAAGAATATTTTCAGAAAAACTCAGCTCTACGTTGTAGTAATGTGAGCAATATGTACTCTCTCCACAGAATAACTAAGAACATTTTCAGAAACACACAGCTCTACTTATTAGAAATGACATGAGAATGCTTTGTTTCCTCAGAATAAATAAGAACATTTTCAGAATAACTCTGCTGTACGTTGTAGTAATGTGAGCATTATTTTCGGACTCCTCAGAATAAAAAACTCTTAGAATAACTCAGCTGTACATAGTAGAAATGTGAGCATTATGTACGATCTTCGCAGAATAAATAAGAACATATTCAGAATACCTCAGCTTTACATGCTAGTAATGTGAGCAAAATGTACGGTATCCGTGGAATAATTAATAATATTTTCAGAAAACCTCAGATGTACATAGTAGTAATGGGAGCAGTATGTACTGTCTCCTTAGAATAAACAAGAACATTTTCAGTTCAGTTCATCTTTACGTAGTAATAATGAAAGCTCGAAATAAAAAAGAATATTTTTAGATTACCACAGATATACGTAATAGTAATGTGAGCAGTATACCCAGACACCACAGTATAACTAAAAACATTTTCAGAATACGTCGGTTGTACGTAGTAGTAATGTGAGCAGTATGTACACTCTCGTCGGCATAACTAAGATCATTTTCAGAAAAACTCATCTGAACATTGTAGAAATGTGAGCAGAACGTAATGTCTCCTCGGAATTACTAAGAAGTTTCAGAACAACGCAGCTCTGCATAGTACTAGCGTGAGGTATATGTACTGTCTCCTCTGAATAATTTTGAACATTTTCAGGAAAACTCATCTTACGTAGTAGATATAGGAGCAGAATGTACTCTCTCTTTGGAATAACTAAGAACATTTTAAAAACAACGCAGCTGTACATAGTATTAGCTTGAGGAGTATGTACCTTCTTCTCAAATAAATAAGTACATTTGCAGAATAATTCAGCTGTACACAGTAGTAATGTGAGAGGTATATACAGTCTCCTCAGATCAGATATGAACTTTTTCTGAAACTTTCAGCTGTACACAGTAGTAATGTGAGCAGTATTTACTGTCTCCACAGAATAACTAACAATATTTTGAGAGAAACTCAGCTGTATATGGTAATAATGTGAGCAATATGTACTGTCTTCACAGAATTACTAAAAACATTTTCAGAAAAACTCAGCTGTACGTAGCAATAATGTGAGCAGTATGTACTGTCTCCTTCGAATAACTATGAAAATATTCTGAAAAAATCAGCTGTACGTAATAGTAATGTGAACAGTATGTAGAGTCTCCTGAAAATAAACGAAAATATTTTCAGGAAAACCCAGCGGTACGTAGTAGTAAAATGAGCAGTATGTAGTCTCCTAAGAACAATTAAGAACATTTTAAGAAAAACTAAGCTGTACATAGAAGTAAGGAAAGCAGTATGTACATTCCCCTCCGAATAAATAAGAACATTTTAAGAACAGCTCAGCTCTAAGTACTTAGTAATTTGAGCACTATGTACAGTCTCCTCAGAATAACAAATACCATATTCAGAAAAGGTCAGTCGTACATATTAATACTGTGAAAATGATGAACTGTCTAATCGGAACAACTAAGAAAATTTTCAGAAAAAACCAGCTGTACATAGTAGTAGTGGGAGGTGTATGTACCCCTTAACTCTGAATAACTAAGAACAATTTCAGAAAAAATCATCTGTACATAATAGTAGCGTGAGGAGTATCAACTGTCTCGTTGGAGAAACTAAGAACATTTTCAGAAAAACTCATCTTTACATAGTAGAAATTTGATCACAATTTTCTGTCACTACGGAATAACTAAGATCATGTTCAGAACATCTCAGCTATACATAGTAGTAGTGTGAGGAGTATGTACTCTCCCCTTAGATTAAATACGAACATTTTCAGCAAAACTCGCCTGCACGTATCAGTAATGTTAGCATTATGTACTGACTATTCAGAATAACTAAGTAAATTTTCAGAATAACTCGGCTGTACATATCAGTAATGTGAGCAGTATATACAGTCTCCTCAGAAAAACTAAGACCATTTCAGAAAAACTCAGCTGCACATAGCAGTAATATGAGCAGTATGTACTGTCTCTTTTAACTCAGCTCTGCCTCGTAATAATGGGAGCAGTATGTACCCTCTACACAGAATAAATAAGAACATTTTCAGAAACACACAGCTGTACATATTAGTAATGTGATGAGTATGTACTGTATCCTCAGAATAAATAAGAACATTTTCAGAATAATTCAGCTTTACGTATGAGTAATGTGAGCATTATTTACTGTCTCCTAAGAATAAATAGGAATATATTTAGAATAACTCAATTGTACATGGTAGAAAAGTGAGCAGTATGTACCGTCTCTTCAGAATAACCAAGAACATTATCAGTATACCTCAGCTTACGTAGTAATAATGTAAGCAGTATGAACAGTCTCCTCAGAATAAATAATAATATTTTTAGAATACCACAGATGTAAGTAGTAATAATGTGAGCAGTGTGTACAGTCTCCTCAGAATAAATAAGAACAATTACAGAATACGTCAGCTGTACGTCGTAGTAATGTGAGCAGTATTTACTGTCTCCTCGACATAACTAAGATATTTTCAGAAATACTCCGCTGTACGTAGTAAAAATATGAGCAGTATTTACTCTCCCCTCAGAATAACTAAGAACGTTTTCAGAAAACTTAGCTGTATATAGTAATAAAGCGTGCAGTATGTAGTTTCCTCACGATTAAAATCAAAATTTTCAAAAAAACACAGCTCATCATAGTAGTAATGTGAGCCGTATGTACAGTCTCCGCAGAAAACAAAGAACATGTTCAGAATAACTCAGCCGTAAATATTAGTAATGTGAGCTGTATGAACACTCTCCTCAGAATAAATAAGAACATTTTAAGAATAACTCAGAAATACGTACTTGTAATATGAGCAGAATGTACGGTCTCCTCAGAAAAATTAAGATTTTCAGAAAAACTCAGCTGTACATAGTAGTAGTGGAAGCATTGTGTACTCTCTCCTCAGAAAACTAGGAACATTTTCACAAAAAATCTGCTGTACATAGTAGTAGTGTGAGGGTATGTAATGTCTACTCGGAATAACTAAGTACATTTTCAGATAAAATCATCTGTACATAGTATTAATGTGAGCAGAATGTTCTGTCTCCTCGAAGTTACTAAGAAAATTTTCAGAAAAACTCAGCTGTACGTAGCATTAGCGTGAGGAGTATATACCCTCTCGTCGGAATAACAAAAAACATTTTTAGAAAAACTCAACTTTACATACTAGAAATGTGATTAGAATGTAGTTTCACTTCGCAATAAATAAGAACATTTTCAGAAAATCTCAGCTGTACATAGTAGTAGTGCGAGGATTATGTACTCTCCATTTAGAATTAATAGGAACATTTTCAGAAAATTTCAGCTGTAGGTAGCAGTGAAGTTAGCGGTATGTACTGCAAATTCAGAATACCTAAGTACATTTTCAGAACAACTCAGCTGTACATAGTAATAATGTGAGCAGTATCTACTGCCTATTCGGAATAACAAAGTACATTTTCAGAATAACTCGGCTGTACATAGTAATAATGTGAGCAGAATGTACTGTCTCCTTGAATAAATTAGAATATTTTCAGAAAATCCCAGCTTTACACAGTAGAAATGTCAGCAGTATATACTGTCTCCTCAGAATAACTAATAACATTTTCAGAGAAACTCAGCTTTACATTGTATTAATGTCAGAAGTATGTACAGTCTTCTCAGAATAATTAAAAATATTTTCAGAAAAACTCAGCTGCACGTAGCAGTAATGTGAGCAGTATGTACAGTCTTCTCAGAATAACTAAGTAAATTTTCAGAAAACCTCAGCTGTACATTGTAGTAATGTGGGGAGTGTGTTCTGTCTCCTCAGAATAACTAAGAACATTTTTAGAATAACTCAGCTGTACATAGTAGTAATGTGAACAGTTATGTACTGTCTTCGCAGAATATCTAGTGACATTTTCAGTATAACTGAGCTGTACATAGCAGGAATGTCAGCAGTATGTACTGTCTTCTCAGTAACAGGGAACATTTTAGAAAAAATCAGCTGTACATAGGAGTAATGTGAGAAGAATGTAATTTCTCCTCAGAAAAAATTAAAAACATTTTTAGGAAAACTCAGCTGTACATATTACTAATATGAGCACTTTGTACTGTCTTCACAGAATAATTGAGATCATTTTCAGAAAACTCTTCTGTACGTAGCGGTAATGTTAGCAATATGTGCTCACTCATCAGAATAACTAAGAATATTTTTAGAATTACTCATCTCTACATAGTATTAATATGACCAGTATGTACTATCTCCTCAGAATAACTAATAACATTTTCAGATTAAATAAGCTGTAAGTAGTAGTAATTTAAGAAGTATGTACTGTCTCCACAGAACAAATAAGAACATTTTCATAGTATCTGTTCTGTACATAATAGTAATGTAAGCAGGATGTACTGCTTTCACAGAATAACTAAGGACATTTCTAGAATAACTCAGCTGTATACTCTAGTAATGTGAGCAGTATCTATTGTCTCCTGAGAATAACTAACATTTTTGGAAATACTGAGCTTGTACATAGTTGTAATGTGAGGAGAATGTAAAGTCTACTCAGAATAACTACGAACATTTTGGGAATAACTCTGCTGTAAAAAGTAGTAATGTGAGCAGTATGTACTGTCTCATCAAAATAATTAAGAACATTTTCAGAATAACTCATATGTACAAAGTAGTATTGTGAGCATTATGTACTGTCTCTTCAGAATAAATAAGATCATTATTTGAATAACTCAGTTGTACCTAGTTGTAATATAAGAATTACGTAATGTCTCCTCCTAATAACCAAGAATGTTTTCAGAAACCCAGATGTACGTAGTAGAAATTTGAGCAGCATATACTGTCTCCTCAGAATAGCTAAGAACAGTTTCAGAAAACCTCAGATGTACATATTAGTAATGTGAGCAGTACGTATTGTCTCCTCAAAATAAAAAAGTACATTTCTAGAAAACCTCAGATGTACATAGTAGTAACGTGTGGCGTATGTACTGTCTCCTTAGAATAACTAATAACATTTTCAGAATAACTCACCTATACATATTAGTAATATGAGCAGAACCTAATTTATCTTCAGAATAACTAAGAATATATGCTGAAAAACACGGCGGTGCGTTGTAGTAATGTGAAAAGATTGTACTGTCTTCACAGAATAATTAAGATCATTTTCAGAAAAACTTGCATGTAATAATGTAGTAAATTAGTAAAGTTGTAATGTGAGGAGTATGTTCGGTCAGGTCAGAATACCTAAATACTTTTTCAGAAAAACTCAGCTGTACGTTGTAGTAATGAGAACACTGTGTATTGTCTCCTGAGAATAATTAAGAACATTATCAGAAAATCTCTGCTGTACGTGGTAGTAATGTCAGTGGTATGTAATGTCTCCAAAGAATAACTAAGAACTTTTTCAGAAAAACCCAGCTGTACATATTATTAATGTCAGCAGTATGTACTATCTCCTCTGAATAAGTAAGAATATTTTCGGAACAATTCAGCTGTACGTAGTAAAAATGTGAGCAGTATGTACTGCCTCCCCAGAATAAATAAGAACAATTTTAGAAAATCTCAGCTGTACGTAGTAATAATGTGAGAATTATATACGGTCTCCTCAGAATAATTAAGAATACTTTCAGAAAAAATTTTATTTATCTATTAGTAATGTGAGCAGCATGTACGGTCACAGAATAACCAATTACATTATCAGAATAACTCGGCTGTACAAAGTAGTAATGTTAGAGGTATGTACACCTACCTCAGAATATCAGATCATTTAAAAAAACACAGTTCTACGTAGTAGTAATGTTAGCAGTTTGTACTATCCCCTCAGAATAACTAAGAATATTTTAAGAAAAACAAAGCTATAAGTAATAATAATATGAGCAGTATGTACTGATTCCTCAGAAAAACTAAGAACATTTCCACAAAATCTCAACTGAACGTAGTAGTAATGTGAGCAGAGAGAATTCTCTCCTCAGAATAACTAAGAACATTTTCATATAAACTAAGCTGTTCGTAGTACAAATCTGAACGGTATGTACAGTCTCCTCAGTATAACTAAGAACATTTTCAAAAGAACTCAGCTGTACATAGTAGTAATGTGAGAAGTAAGTACTGTCTCCTCAGTATAAGTAACATTTTCAGAAAAACTCAGTTGTACATAGTAGTAATGTGAGCAGGATGTACGGTATCCTCACAATAACTAAGAGCATTATCAGAAAAACTCAGCTGTACATAGTGGTATTGTGAGGAGTAAGTACGGTCTCCTGCGAATTACTAAGGACTTTTCAGAATTACTCAGCTGTACATAGTAGTAAGGTGAGAAGTATGTACTGTCTCCTCAGAATAACTAAGGACATTTTCAGAATAACTCAGCTGTACCTAGTAGTAATGTGAGCAGTATGTGCTGCCTCCACAGAATAACTAAGAATATTTTCGGAGAAACTCTGCTGTACATTGTAGTAATGTGGGGAGTAGGTTCTGTCTCCTCAGAATAACCAAGAGCATTTTTAGAATAACTCATCTGTACATAGTAGTATTGTGAGGAGTGTGTACTGTCTCTTCCGAATAATTAAGAACACTTTCAAAAAGTCTCAGCTGTACGTAGTAGTAATTTGTGCAGTTTGTACAGTCTCCTCAGAATAATTATGAAAATTTTCAGAAAAACTCAGCTTTACATAGTAGTAAGGTGAGCAGTACGTACAGTCTCCTCAGAATAACTAGCAACATTTTCAGAATAACGCAGTTTTACGTACCAATAATGTGAGCAGTATGTGCTGTCTCTTCAAAATTACTGAGAAAATTTTCAGAGAAACTCAACTGTACATAGTAGTAATGTGAGGAGTATGTACTGTCTCCTGAGAATAACTTAGAACATTTTCAGAAAGACTCAGCTATACGTAACAGTAATGAAAATATGTACGTTCTCCTCAGAATAATTAAGAACACTTTCAAAAACATCAGCTCTAAGAAGTAGTAATGTTAACATTATGTACTGTCTCCACAAAATAACTAAGAACATTTTCAGAAAATCTTACCTTACATACTTGTAATGTGAGCAGTATGTACTGTCTCCTCAGAATAACTAAGTACATTTCCAGTAAAACTCAGCTTTACATAGTAGTAATGAGTGTGGTAAGTACTGTCTCCTCAGAATAACTAAGAACATTTTAGAATAACTCCTTTTTACTAAGTAGTATTGAAAGCAGTATGTTCTGTCCCCCCAAAAAATAAGATCATTTTCAGAATAACTCAGCTGCACATAGTAATGTGAGGAGTATATACAGTCTGCTCAGAATAAATAAGAGAATTTTCAAAAAAAAACTCAGCTCTACGTAGTTGTAATTTGAGCGATATATACTGTCATCTCTGTATAACTAAGAGCATTTTCAGAAAACAACAGCTTACATAGTAGTAATGTGAGCAGTATGTACTGTCTCCACAGAATATCTAAGAGCATTTTCAGAAAAACGCAGCTGTACATAGTAGTAATGTGAGCAGTATTTACTGTCTCCACAGAATAACTAAGAACATTTTCAGAATAGCTCAGCTGTTCATAGTATTTATGTGAGCAGAACGTACTGTCTACGCAGAATAACTAAGTACATTTCTAGTATAACTCACCTGTACATTGTAGTAATGTGAGCAGTATGTACTGTCTTTTCAGAATAGTTAAGAACATTTTCAGAATAACTCACCAGTACAAAGATGTAATGTGAGCAGTATGTAGTCTCCATAGAATAACTAAGAACTTCTTCAGAAAAACTCAGCTGTACATAGTAGTAATGTGAGGAGTATGTAATGTCTCCTCAGAATAAATAAAAACATTTTCATAAACCCAGATATACTTAGTAGTAATTCGAGCAATACATAGGGTCTCCTCACAATAATTAAGAACTTTTTCATAAAACCTGATCTGTACATAGTAGTATCGTGAGCAGATTGTATTGTCTCCACAGAATAACTGAGAACAATTTCAGAATAAATCAGCTGTACGTGTCAGTAATGTGAGCAGTATCTACTTTCTCTTAAGAATAACTAAGATTATTTTCTGAATAACACAGCTCTACTTAGTATTATTGTGAGCAGTATGTACTGTCTCCTCAGAATGACTAAAAACATTTACAGAAAACTCAGCTGTGCATAGCAGTAATGTATTCTGTATGTACTCTCTCCTCAGAAAAACGAAGAATTTTTTCAGAATAAACTCAGCTGTACATAGTAGTAATGTGAGCAGTATGTGCCCTCTCCTCAAAACAGCTAAGAAATTTTTCAGAATAAATGAGCTGTACGTAGTAGTAATGTGGGCAGTATGTTCTCTCTTCTCAGAATAATTAGGAACTTTTTCAGAAAACCTCAGCTGCACGTAGTAGTAATGAGAGCACTATGTACTGCCTCCTCAGAATAACTTAGAATATTTTCAGAAAACTCTGCTTTACATATTAGTGGTGTGCGCAGTAAGTACTGTCTCCTCACAATAAATAAAAATATTTTAGGAATAACTCAGCTTACGTAGTAGTAATGTAGGCAGTATGAACTCGCTCCTCAGAATAATTAAGAACCTTTTCAGAAAATTCTCAGCTGTATGTAGTAATAATGTGAGCATTATATACGTTTCCCTCAGAATAACTAAGAAAATTTTCAGTATCACTTAGCTTTAAGTATAAGTAATGTGAGCAGTATGGACGGTCTCAGAAAAACCAATTACATTTTCAGAAATACTCAGCTGTACATAGTGAAATGTTAGCAGTATGTATTCTTTCCTCAGAAGAAATTAGAACGTTTTCAGAAAAACAGAGCTTTACGTAGTCGTAATGTGAGCGGTTTGTACGGTCTACTCAGAATAACTAAGAACATTTTAAGAAAAACACAGCTGTGTGTAATAAAATTGTAAGCAGTATGTACTGTCTCCTCAGAACAACTAAGAACATTTCCAATAAATCTCATCTGTACGTAATAGTAATGCTAGGAGTAAGAACTGTCTGCACAGAACAACTAAAAACTTTTTCAGAAGAAATCAGCTTTACATAGTAGTAATGTGAGCAGAATGTATCTCCTCAGAATAACTAAGAACATTTTCAGATAAACTCAGCTGTACATAGTAGAATTCTGAGCGTTAAGTACAGTCTTCTCAGAATAACTAAAAACATTTTCAAAAAGAAACTGAGTTGTACGTAGCAGTATTTTGAGCAGTATGTACTCCCTCCTCAGAATAACTAAGAACATTTTCAGAAAAACTGAGCTATACATATTAGTAATGTGAGCATTATGCACTGTCTCTTCAGAAGACCTACGGAAATTTTCAGAATAACTCAGCTGTAAATATTAGTAATGCGTTCAGTATGTTCTGTCTCCTAAGAATAAATAAAAACTTTTTTAGAAAAACTTAGCTTACGTGGTACTAATAGGAGCAGTATGTACTCTCACCTCAGAATAACTAAGAATATTTTCAGATTAATCTGTACATAGTATTAATGTGAGCAGTATGTACTGTCTCCTCAGAACAACTAAGAACATTTTCAGGAAAACTCAGCTGTACGTAGTAGTAATGTTAGCAGTAAGTACTGTCTCTTCACAATAACTAATTACATTTCCAGAAAAACTAAGCTGTACATATTAGTAAATTTAGTAGTATGTACTGTCTTCACGGAATAACTAAGAAACGTTTCAGAATAACTCAG
>Ga0268261_10000490_pt1 | contig 24929 bp, 21 predicted proteins | sample TergutNc150P1_FD_190353 | JGI IMG/M metagenome (GOLD analysis project Ga0268261, IMG submission 190353) | Nasutitermes corniger P1 segment gut microbial community from laboratory colony in Florida, USA - Nc150 P1 (SPAdes) (version 2) | ecosystem: Host-associated > Arthropoda: Insects >...
GAGTGTCGTGTGTTGTCAGGTAGAGGTCTCTGCGACGAGCTGATCACTCGTCCAGAGGAGTCCTACCGACTCTGCTGCGTCGTTGTGTGTGATCTAGAAACATCAAGAATGGGTGCTCCATATATATATGACATTAGTCACCTAAGGGTTAATGCTCTCTACTTTGTTTTCTTTACTTCCCCAACCCCAACCTAACCTTTTGTACTGCCTGCTGATGCCTTAGCAGCCTTCAACGTAGCAAGTCATTTCTAAATTTTCATCTCAGCCTGAGGATTCTAATTATGGTTTGGCTTGGATGATCGGTGTACCAAGTCCTTGCTAGTGTTGTGCTGTGTTGAGTTTCATTTGTATTTCTATCTTTGTTGAGTTTCTGCCAACACCACTCAAGTATTTTACTTTGTATTTAAAAAGAATTTGGTGTCTTTTTATATTCCTTGTTTTGTAAAATGTAGTGGAGCACTGTCATTCTTGTGTTTGTGTTATATACATGTTTGGATGTGTTCTGACAGAGAATTGTGTTTGATTGCTGTTTTTTGATTAATATTATAAAATATTTTTCATTTAATTCTTCATTTTTATCTGATGTTACTTGTGGGATTTCACCCATCAGCACAACCACATATTCCCTGTCTAGAGTGGGTGAGCCTTGTGTTGCAAATTGCATACTTAAGACAGACAGAGAAGTGGGGCAAAAACACCAGTCCATCATAACAGCCTTAATGGTGTCTTCACTATCTTGAACAATGGTGAACTGTGTGAAGAATATATAGAGGGTTCATGAAGTCTGTTTGCACTTGAAGCTTTAATAAAAAAAAGTCTGTAAAATGAATAAGAATAAGTACATATCCTAGTCTCTCACAAATAAAAGGACTTTATGATTTACTACACATCCTCACAGAAAAGTTAACTTTCAAACTGCATGAAGAAATGCAGAGTGACTGTTTTTTTCTTAATGAATGGCCAATGGAAGGCCAGGGTCAGATGAGGAGACTGTGGCATTTTTAGGGGAAGCTTTCATGCAAAGCCACCAAAAATGACTAAACCTGGCATTTCTGGGACTAAAACAATGATGCACAAAATTCTCAGAGTGAAACTGCATCAGCAGCCTCATCAGATTCATATACTTCAAACGATGCAGGGAGAGGAACATTATGCATATAAACTGCCACCATTTCACTAAAAAGGTTAAAGAAAACACCTTATTTCCTGAGAGTGTAATGCTTTGTAATGAACAAATAAGGCATCACTTCTAACTATTTGATAAACTGGTAACAGAAAAATAACTGCACATGGTAGTCCTCATCCTTCCATGTTTGATGCACTTGAATCTTAGATGGCCGATGATGCAATTTCACCGTGAGAATTTTGTGCACCACTGTTTTCATCCTAATCACATTTAAAGTTAGGAGAGTTTGAAAATGCACAAGGACTTTATAAACTCAATGTATAAGATTATACGTTAGTGTGCAACAAAGACACAGCTTTAAGATAAATGAGACATTATGATGCACAAAAATTACAGTAATGTTTTAAATGAAAATGACTGTGTACACAGAACAGGAAATCAATGACACAGCAAAGTACAGTGTCCAAAATCCTGCCTGCAAGGAAATAATGAGCAAATTACACACAGATTAAGTGCAGACTGCTATTGGTTTAGACCCTTATGTCACAGGAAGCACTTGAAGATGGTTTACTATGCCTATTTTCATTCTATTATAAACTATGGATTAATATTTTGGGGAAATTCTTCACATATTGCAAAAATTTTTAGAATACAAAAGTATATAATTAGAATTATTACAGAATGCAGGAGTAGACTCATGCAGAGATTTAAGAATTTAAAAATTCTACCTCTTCTGTCACAACATATACTATCACTTCTCTCACTCGTGGTTAAAAACAAAAATAAATTAAAATTAAAATCTGATGTCTATAATATAAATAGTAGGCAAAAACATAACTTTTACCAACCTACATGAAATTATCACTTATATAAAAAAGGAGTCTACTCAATTGGCATAACACTGTTTAAATGTCTCCCACAAAGTGTAACAAAAGTGATAACCCCCAACAATTAAAATCAGCCCAAAAAATTGTTAACAGGCCCATTTCTTCTACTCTATACAGAAATACTGTCATGTACATAGAGAATGATAAATTATGCTAAATCAGTTTTAAGCTAATTATATTGTACCAACAACTACTGTGTGCAGATACTATTTTCTTGACTTTTTCTACCTGCTTTGTATTCACAGAATATAAATAAATTTAAACTCAAATAATGATGGCACCATGCTTGCTGCATCCCACACTCGTCAGTAACATGAAAGACCAAGGAGTATACATACCTTCACCATACAGTATCCAACATTAGCACAATCAATATGATTTGTGGTAAGGCTTATTACCAAGAACAGAACCAAAATTTCAACAATGTAAGTGGTGGACTTTTTGATCCAGTTTATATTTGGTCCAGCAACAGGTTAAGCCATTGTGCATGCCATTTAGTCATATGAGGGGGTGGGGGGGACAGTAACACAGCTCCACTCATGCATGATCTCGGCACTAAATGGAGTGGCCAGCTTCACGCCCCGGGCACCTTACCCCCGAAGAAAAGACCCTGGTATCTATGAAACAGAAGGCTATTGGTGGCCAAGAACCAATCTGGAAACTTAAGCAAAATGGAAAATCCTTTACCCAGTCGGAAATCAGCATTCACCCCGTAGCCTGGTCATTATACCAACAATGCTGTCCTAATTGCGTACATCACAAGCTCAGCAAAAGGCACACGTCGTCACCGTAGCATCTCACGGAGTTTACATGAATGCAATATTTACGTCTCAAAATTAAATTATGGAAATCTGATGATAATGTATTTTGTGATCTAAACTGGCGCCGATCACGTTTCAATTCCTACAGCGTTTCTACCGTGACAACTTACCCTATATCTTCCAAGGCATCTAAAATATCATTTTCCATTTTGTGCCTTTATATTAATTCAACGTTCTTATGTACATGAGTGTCCAGTAACTCCTAATACAAATTTATATAAATATTTTTTCACACATGTTACACATAACCGACACACACTACATAACACTGCACACGAACATCTACGAAATGCACGACAGCAACTAATCCTACCGGCTGAATATGCTCTGTGGAAATAATTGAGTAGCAGTAGTCGAAATGTGTTCAGAACACATCTTACATTCCGCATCACGCGTAACAATACTACCTCTGATCCAAAATACTACGATGCTAACAGGCAATTGTGATCCATGGTAGCAGACGCCTATGGCAGAGTTGTGTTGCAGTCTAACAGCCGTGATTTACGCATGTGATAAACAGTGTACGTTTTTCATATAATTGTGTTGTCTAAGTCTGCAACAGATTGTGTCGGTTGACAACATGCAGTATGTGTTCTGCATTCATCGTAAATGGCATTTGTAGCTTTCGGTAGAATTTTGTGACTTATGTCGCTACGTTCGTTAATTCATTAATTCTAAAATAATATTCCAAAAATCCACCTACAGGAGATCGTCCAATGGATATAGGAACAGTAAAAAATAAGTAATTTGACTCTGTGTAACAGAGAGCCTTTCACTAAGGCAGGCAGTCTAGAATAATTAATATATATATAGTACAAATTTAGAACAGTATTTCAAATTAAAATAAGTAAACACAAATAATTACAAATGGGAAATACAACTTCAAAATAAATTAAAATATAATATAAACACATAAGCTAAATAAATGTATATGAGCTGCGATACAAATATTTATAAATTAAGTAAATACACAATGGATAATGAATAAGGAAGAGAAATTTAATATATTTGTACAATGTAAGTATACGGGATAAATAAACACAATAAGAGTTAAATATTACTGTTTGCTTTAAAAAATTAATCTAAGATGTAGATAGTGCTTTAGAGCAATTTTAAACTTTTAGGCTTGCTGTAGATGTCTTTAATTGCCTTGAGAAGACGATTAAAGATTTTTAAGCCTGAATAATAAATCCCCTTCTTATATATGGCCAGAGATACCTGTACCAAGTGTAAATCATTTCTTTGTCTTGTATTAATGTTTTGATATCCACTATTAGAAACAAAGTAATCCCTGTTATTAACAACGAACAATAATTAAGAGACTACATATTGTGATGAGAGTGTTCATATTTTTAATTCCTTGAATAATTCTCTGCAAGACTCCCCATAACCATATTCCACTATTATTCTAATTACCCCTTTTCGGCATTTAAAAAAATACAGAATTATGTGACGAGTTTTCCCAGAATATTATGCCGTAAGACATAATTGAGTGAAAAAGGTAATGATAAATGATCTTCAGAGTAGAAATAGACAAATATGGTTTAATATTTCAAATTAAGTAACATGTAGTGCTTAGTTTTTTTTTTTTTTGTCAGCGAATCAATATGGTTTACCCATGTTAGTGAACAATCAACAGTTAAACTGAGGAATTTTGTATAAGTAAGGGTAGGAATACATTTATTATTATAGTAGATTATAAACTTGCTTCCATCCATTCGCAATAGGTAATCGCCTACGTGGCTCAAGTGCTTGAGAGATATCATTTACGAGTATCATACCTCGCCTCTTCTAGAATTGTCCCGAGTCTGGGGGTTGTAACGTAAATATAACACAATATTGAGACCACTGATATCAGCTACCATGGGTATATCAGTGTTGCAGGAAAAGTCGGCTACTCCGACAGTGGGTTTCCATAATTTTTCTAAAGTGTAGGGCAAAGCCGTCACTGCATCGCAGATGTTATTAGTGCTTCTGGGTTCAATCGACCCATGTCTGATCAATATCAAAGTAACCCAACTTGTTGCATAGGATATTAGGAATCACGCTTCTGAATGTTGTCGTCCTTACTGTCGACACAATAAAGATGGCTCCAGCGCATATTTCTGACACGGGGGACAAGTTTTGCCACAGTCAACCAAAGTATTCATCGCAAAAGATCGATTGCCAGATAGCAGCCATGCTACAAACAAAAATGCTTAATCACATGTCTAGAAACGTCTCTGAGGCTTTTTCACTCTGTAGATAGATGGATCAGGGGTGGCCGTAGGGAAATGGCGCCATGGGCAAGAATTAACTAATGGCGGTTACCCAGTTCGTACCAGTTTTCTGTCATTTTGTATTTCTACAGTTTAAAAATGTTGGGAATCAACATACAATTAGAAATGTGATAAATGAGTTAGGAATATGGTTTCACAAAAATAACCTTATCATAAAGGCAACAATAGCAATGTCACTTCATACTACTTTAAAAACTTACTGTAACACCAGAAATTAATTTAAAAATATGAATATTACCTATAAATCAGAATTAAGATTGCTAGGCACTTATATCACAGAACACCAGGCATTAAATACTCAAGTATGATTACTACTTTTCAAATTGAGCAAAGTATTTTATATTATTAAACTGTTAAAAAAAAGTAATGAGCCTGTATAAGATAAGAAGCATTTATCACACACATAATTGCCTTGGAAATGTTTATATCCAACAACGTCAACTTCAAGGATCCTTGAGATAGATGAATAGCATATTGGCGAAATAAATTCCTTATTTACTTCCGTCTGTGAGTGAAACACTGCATGCAGGCATAGTTACTACATTTTCTCTAAAGTAACATTGCGGAACACATATTCAGTACACTACAACACATGGTATCATACAATTCACATGGTGTATCTGGTATGTACTTTTATATATACGTAAAATATAACAAATTTATTTTCAGTAAATAATATTAATATACATTGTTCAGTTACCTAACACTAACAAGGCTAATATATTGACAGGATGAGATCTTTTCATATCATATGGAAGTGAGGCTGTTGTTTGTATACATCGTCCACATAATACAAAAAATACGAGGCGTGTTCAAAAAGAGACCGAACTTTTTAAATAGCGCGCCAACTAGCACAGAGAGCGCGCTGCGGCCACTGAGCGCACCTAGCGTCAGGTTTTGACAACAAACTGCTATTTGTCCCGTTTCGCTATGAGCATTAGTCGTCGAGCTACATCTGCTGAACTAAGCACGTGTACAAGCTGTTCGTCGGATTAGTGACAATGAAAGGGCTTGAAGAACAAAGTGTGTGCGCGTGTGAAATTTTGCTGCAAACGTGGTAAAAATGTTACAGAGACATTTCAATTGCTTAACCAAGCATACAGGGAGGAATGTATGAGCCGAATGCAGTGCTGTGAGTGGTTTAACCCTTTAAACGCCGAATTAAATCCCATCTGCTGGCATTATTAGGAGCTCACCATATTCTCCACGTTAGCAGGATAAGGGTTAAGCGTTTTAAAGGGGGCAGAATGTTGGTCGGTGAAGATCCCAGGCCTGGACGACCTTCCACATCAACAAACGACGACCATGTCGAGAGAGTTCGTGCTGTAATTCGTGGAAATCGTCGTTTAACTGTCCGAGAAGTTGCTGACGAAGAGGGCATCAGCATAGGATCTTGCCATAAAATTTTTACTCAAAAACTTCTGATGCGTGGCGTCAGTGCAAAATTCGTGCCGCATTTGTTGACTGATGATCAGAAAGAGTTGCGTTGAAATCAGTCAGGAACTGCTTGCCAATGCAAATGGCAATGAAAACATTCTTAAGAACAGGAGATGAGACATGGGTTTATGGGTAAGATGTTGAAATCATATTAGCTATTTACAGGTCACCTTCAGGTAACTTTACCAACTTTTTGAAATACTTAGGCAGTATCTTGAACACATGGTATAGCAATAAAACCATATTTGTAATTTGTGGCGATATGTTAATTATTTAGAAAACTGTAAGAAGAGGCAACAATTGGATGCCCTATTACAAACTTATAACCTAACAGGAACAGTGTCATTTCCTACGCGTAAAACAAATGCATCCAGTTCAGCTATTGACAACATATATACAACAAGGTCTAAAAATTATACTATATCCCCCCATACTAATGGGCTTTCTGATCACGAGGCGCAGATAATAGTGATAGAAAATACTGCTCTGACAAAACAAAGAAACAATATCACCACAATGAAGGACATCAATGACCAAAGTATACTGGAATTTCAATTACTATTAAGTCATGAAAATTGGGAAGACATTTTTATGGAGGACGATGCCAACATTTCTTTCAATAAATTTTTAAATATATATTTGAGGATCTTCCAATCTTGCTGCATTAAGAAACGCAAAAACCGTAATACAGTCTCTAAACCCTGGATAACCAAAGGATAAAAACCTCTTGTAATCGAAAAAGAGAGTTATACCTAAAAGCACACGATAGTAATGAACTGGAACATATGTTATATTATAAACACTACTGCAAAATATTATCCAAAGTTACAAAAGAAGCAAAAAAAATTATATTATAAAGACATTATTACCAAGTTAAAAAACAAAATGAAAACCACATGGAATATTATACATAAAGAAATGAGTAACCCAACCAAAGAAAATAATATTAAATCATTGAAAATTAAAAATCATACAGTACAGAATCAAATAAGTATTGCAAATGAATTTAACAATTATTTTTTAAACACAGCAGGGAGTACTAGTACGAAAGGAATTAATGAAAAAAAAAAAGAAGATGTAAGTCCATTACAATATTTATTTGAATACTTTAATCGGCCATTTAAAGATATAAGTTGGCCTTACATCTCCTCGAAAGAAATAAACAAAATAATAAATTCATTGAAGAATAAGAATTCCAGTGGGTATGATGAGATTACAACAAAAATCATAAAAATAAGTAAACCTTTCATAATCTCTCCCATAATAAATATATGTAACAAAATGCTTGCCCAAGATATTTACCCTGAAAGATTAAAATTCTCATTAATTAGACCAATCTACAAAAGTGGAGATAAATCTTCTCCATCTAATTATAGACCCATCTCCCTATTGCCTGCATTTTCAAAAATTTTTGGAGAAGTCATATACAAAAGACTATTTGATCATTTTAATAATAATGCTATATTGAACGAAAACCAATATGGATTTTGAAGCACAGTATCAACGGAAAATGCTTCCTGTATATTACTAAATGAAATACTGACAGCAGTGAACTACAAACAGATGATGGGAGGAATATTTTGTGATCTCCACAAAGCATTTGACTGTATTAATCATGCTGTGTTATTGGAGAAATTGAAATTCTATGGTGTATCAAGAAAATTTTACAATTTAGTAAAATCATACTTAGATGAAAGATACCAAAAAGTAATAATAAGTTACAATAATGGTATTGAATCCACTTGGGAAAAAATAAAACAAGCGGTACCACAGGGGTCAATTTTGGGACCCATCTTTTTCCTTATTTATATAAATGACTTGCCAAAATTGGCACCTACTGGAACTAAAATCCTTTTGTACGCTGATGACACTAGTATAATAGTAACTAATCCAAATTTGGAAAATTATAAAAAACAAATTAACAAAATATTTAGGGATATTAATTATTGGTTCAAATTAAATCAATTAGTGTTAAATTATAATAAAACACATTACTTACAATTTAATACGAAAAATAGTAGGGAGTATGTTTTGAAACTTAACTATCAGGGAAACTATGTCAAAAGTTCACCACATACAAAATTCTTAGGCTTGATCATTGATGATTCCCTCTCATGGAAAGCTCATATAGACCAAACGATGTGCAAACTAAATACAGCGTGTTTTGTAATCCGATCGTTACAAGCTATAATGTCTACTGAAACTTTAAGAATGGTTTATTTTGCATATGTACATTCAATTATGAGTTACAGAATAATTTTTTGGGTAAATCAACCATACAGTGAGAAGATTTTCAAAATTCAAAAAAGGGTGATGAGAATTATCACAAATTCAAGAATGAGAGACTCATATAGGGAACTGTTTCAAAGATTAGAAATATTACCCCTATACTCACAATATATTTTCTCTCCATCAATATTCGTGATAAAAAACAAACATCTATATAATACAGATAATCAGATCCAGAGTGTCCACACAAAATTTAAAACTAATTTACATCCACCTATAGCTAATTTAACAAAATTCCAAAAGGGAGTGTACTACTCAGGAATCAAAATTTTTAACAACCTTCCTCATGGTATCAAAGAATTAGCTAATACGATAACATTATTTCAGAATGCCTTAAAGAGGTTTTTACTTATAAATTCCTTTTATAATAGTGAAGAATATTTTAATTACCAGAGATAATCTAGAAAACTGATAGCAAATTGAAAGCACATTACTGCCACTGGATATCTAGATGTTGCTAGTTTTAGATGTTCTATTAATTGTATTTTATTATTTATTATTAAGAGTCTTCTCTGTGTATTTGTCATTATATAGTACGTATGTGACTATGTCTATATCCATAGGATTGTATCCTAACTTGGATTTATGGAATGCAAATAAATTACATTACATTACATTACAAACCAAGATGCAATCATCGCAGTGGTTGGGGAAAGGGTCTCCTCGACCAAAAAAACATGGATGAGTCAGTCAAAGATCAAGGCGCTGTTGGTCGTGTTTTTTGATCGGAAAGGCATTGTCCATCATGAATCTGTACCACGTGGTCAGATGGTAAACAAACTGTTATACCTGGAAGTTTTAGCGTGTTTGAGGGATGCTGTGCACAGGAAGAGGCTTGAATTGTGGGAAAACCAGACTTGGATGTTGCACCACGACAATGCGCCGGCTCACGTGTCGCTCCTCATCTGCAGTTACCTGGCAAAACATCAGACATCCGTTGTGCCCCATCCACCCTATTCTCCGGACTTAGCCCCAGCAGACTTTCTCCTGTTTCCCAAATTTAAAACCACTTTGAAAGGACGTCTTTTCCAAACCACAGAGGAGATTCAGGACAATGTGATAAGAGAACTGCGCACTATTATAGAAAGTGCCTTCCAGGAAGCATTCCAACAACGGAAGAAACATTGGAAACGGTGTATCGCCAGTAGAGAGGGCTACTTTGAAGGGGACAGTACTTAAAGTGCCATAAAATGAGCAATAAAGTCTTTATAGAAAAGTTTGGTCTTTTTTTGAACACGCCTTGTAACTAAGAACTGGTACCCCGGATGGCTCATTGTTACACATTTTAGTATCATAATTATGATTTATGCTTATCAATTTTATGTATTTTAGCATTTTAAGATTGTAATCATTCCTAAAAGGAGGAGCAGAACCTAGATTGACATGTTGGCTTATACACCTTTTGTCATAAATGACTCCCTGAGAATTGCTCCTTGGTGCCAAAACATGTAGGAGTTGAATTAATAAATGGTATATCATATATTGCATATGTTGGATGATATATTGATTAAACTAAACTGATCTGCTTCACTTCACTGCACATTTTGCAATCAAATGACCGTGGGGGTGTGACTCCATCAAGAAAGAGAAATTCTTTTTCTGAGGATATGCCACAATTTGAGGCACAACATGTATAATACCAAGTTTTCATTGTGAAGCTTCCATCAACTAAAGTGCCTTATCCTTGTCCATTGGTCTCTAGTAAATAAACTAATTTACAGATCTGCTACTGGAACAACATACAGGAGAACACAACTGCTCAGTAAACATTTACATGGGCAAGATCTTCCCACATTGAACCTCTTAGGATCTTTCTCCACAGGCATCTGCATCATCTCTGAGTGGCAAGCCCCTTTGGCCAATAAACCAGCCCCATTTTTTATAGCTGAATTCCAGGTCACAGCTGTTCATTAAACACAAAATCAAATAGGAAGAAAACACTACTCAGGACACATTTCTTGCTGAATCCAAGGAATGTGGCTGTATCTCATGACATAAAAAAGGCTGTGAAAGATCACCCAGACACAATATATTTATCACATGTCTCAATAATTCATGTACTGACCAGGCCTAAATGTATGTTATTATAGTTTAATTTCAGTAAACTTTGCAACAACTGTAACAACAAAATTCTCTACAACAGGTTCCACCAAAATTATGTAAACCTGCACACAGTTTCAGAACAGCACATTGCCAGAAGGATATAAGTGTCTACTACTTTCTCTTTGCAAGGTGGAGGATCCCACTGTGGGTATTTATAATGTACAAATTTACAATTTCTATATACAAATTTAGGCTCTTATTATCCTAACAACATGGCAATTCATGTCCACCACACAGAATTTCCCTGGATGTGTAGGTTTAACTTAAATAACAGACATGCCTGAGATTTTATATATATATATATATATATATATATACATACACACACACACACACACACACACACACACACACATACATACATACAGTATATAAAATAAAAGTACGACAAAATAAAACAAACTATCATTAATGCTCCAGCACCCATTTGCCTAATGATCTGAAAACATAAACATACTTGCACATTCTTTTCAAATGTATGAATCAACAGATACACGCATCAGATCAGAAGGCATGCTGCATACATATATATATATAAATTTGTGGCCTCATTTATTTTAAACAGTGTGCTAAAAACTGTGAATGAAGCAAATTGCAAATAACTTATTGCCCACTGTTTGTAAACACTACCCATACAAACAACTCTGAACCAACCAATGAAGTGACTACTTATTAATGTATAGCACCAGAAAACTGAGTTGACAACTACCAAGGCAACTTACAATTAATGTGTTATCAAAACATTGATTGATTAACAATATCAATTGTATATATTTATTCATTTTATGTATTTTAACAACTAATGTTTTAATTAGGCTTATAACTATGAACAAGCACTAGAAGACATTATTACAACATAACATATGTACAACCTAAACTGCACAAAATACATAGTGTATGTACATGTATATCCTTATTTCAAAAAGTACTTTGTCTCCATTTTTATCTAGGAAATTTAAACTATCACCCATTATTTCAGCAGTATGTTCCCTACCACGTAAACAAGAGCCTACCACCTGTCTCTACCCTGTGCCAAATGAAGCTAGACCATATTATCGTATCCTATTTATTTAAAATTAATTTTATATTACCTTTCCATTTACACCTAGGTTTGCCAAGAAGTCTATTTAGGTTTTCCCCACCAAAACTGTGTATGCTTTTCTCTTCTTACTCATCTGAGCCAAAAGCCCAGCTCCACACTGATCTGATGACCTCAATAATATCTGGTGAGCACATATAACAGTGAAAAACAGCCATATGTGTGTGGAAATTCAGTTCAATATTTTCTATCAGCTCAGCAGTTTGTCACTGTTCAAGTAATGGTTCTTCTATAAAAAAGTGTTTTCATATCTTTGACTGATGAACTTTTGAGAACAGTGATAGAGTACACCAAGTAAGTTTTATAATTTCTTTACATGGAACATTCCATTGCAATATGCATACAGTAAACTCAGGAGAAAGGACAGTCAATCACAACTACATTTGATGGTATTCTGCTGTGTAACTTACTGCAACATATTTCAGCTTCTTTAAAAGCCATTTCCAGGAAATGTAAAATACCCAATAAAGATCATCACACACACTACATTAGAATAATTGAAATCTCAACTTTTACAGTGCTATGGGTGTCTTTAGAATATAATATGAAACTTCTGATGTGAAATGGTAGCATATGAAGTATAGTACTGTCTTCATATATTTCATTTCCTGTTTTTATTGCAGCTCCTACAAACACCCATATATGTGTACTGACTGCATAAGAAAAATACTTTAATGTGATAAATCTTTCTTGAGTATTTTACACTGCCTTATGATGGCTTTTTAAAGCCAAAATATGATGCAATAAGTTACACAGAAAAATACCATCAAATATAGTTGTGACTGTCCTTACTTCTCAGTTTACTTTTTACTATTATTTCTGAACACTCCAATCTTCTTACATTCAACAGATAAATGGCACTGGTGACCTTTTGCATTGTATACTTTACTCATTAAGAAGAAACAATGATGACAAATGATGGATAAACACACTTCATGGCATACCACTCAATTTTATCATACATAAATTTCTTAAATCATTATTATTCAACACTACTCTAGGATAAAGTAGCCCACTAATTCCTTTTTCACAGCATGCTACAGACATTGCAAGGGCAGCAACTACTGACACTATCTAGCTGAGGAATGTGAATCTCTTTTCTAGCAAAAAAACATATTTCAGTTATGCTCTAAAGCTTCACTCTCTGGCAGACTGCCTTGGCACCATACCACCCAAATGACATGTTCTGTACCTTTCCTAAGTGACTGATCTGAAATGAGGTGCTGAAAGTGGGAAGTAACCCTTTATTTCCAAGTAAGAGTACTTCTTATTGAACACAGAACAGGCAGCAGTTACTCAACAGTTACCAACACTTTCTTTAAAGCCTTTTTTTCTTGATGCAACAATGCACCTTAAATTATGTTTCTGCCTGCTTTATTCCAGTCAGCTGAATTTCTTGCAGTACTCCTGTTGGAGAAAGACACTCAAACATTTATATCTCTATGGGATCTACAGTGTCTTCAAGCATTTCTTGATAATAAAGCGAAACTTCACCATGTACTCTTTACATTAACCTCTCCCTTGAAAAATTACAAATGATTTTTTACAAACAGGAAGAAAGTTTTAAAAAATGTGAAGTTAGTCTCTTAGTGTTCTCAGAAACCCTTTACAGTGACTCAGTTAATATGAAATTTCCTAGAGCTGTAATAGATTCCCACTAAACAGCATCAGACATAAAACCCGTACCACAGGCCGTAAAAGCCCCAACTTTACCGGTTGCCCATCAAACATCATGAAGAAAGTTAACTTTTAGAATCTCAGCACAGAACATACTAACAGTGGTCCTTCATGCTTCTTGCCTTTAGCGAGAACTTCCATAAAACTGCAAGAAGCCATCAGTAAGATATTCATTTTTGAAAGATAGGAACCTTTCACAGGATTCAGAATGCACAACTAGTAAATGAGCACAGGAATTAATTTAAGCTTAGTAAACATTTCATATTAATAGTGTTTGTATGCACTGTAATCTTACACACACACACACACACACACACACACAAAGCACACGCACACCCGCAAGCATGCATATATACAAAACCTCTCATTCTACTGTCACTTTCTTCTTTACAGCCACAAACCTGATGAAAATTTACACCATATTCTTGTCAATATGCATGACAACTGTAACAATGATATCCAGGTATTGTGGTAGGATTTTTGGATGTGGTTTATATTCTCATTCCCAGCCATTTTTCATAACATGATTATACTATGACATTTTAATCTTGAGTGCTGTTACATTTTTAAAGTTTTATTACACACTGGGATATTGAGAGGGAAAGTAAACATATAGATGTGACTTTTCCATTCCCTAATGCAGATGTAAATGAAAACATCCACAGAAACGAAATTTATTCCATATGCTCACCAGCTCTTATGATGGTGGTCTGAAAAGTTCTCGGCCTAACAATGAAAAAACTAATGTATAATTTCAAAATTATTTTTATTTTTCAACATAATCTCCCTTAAGACTAATATATTTATTCCAGCAATGCTCCAGCGCCATTATCCCGTCCCTGTAGTGGTTCTTCGTAAGATCTGCAAAATACCCCTCTACAGCTGCAATCGCCTTTTGATTTGAAGAAAAACGCTGACCAGCGAGGAAGAGTTTGAGTTTTGGGAAGAGAAAGAAGTCAGAGGGAGCCAAATCTGGGGAAGAGGGTGTATATTCCAACAATTCATAGTGCAGATCCCTTAATTTTCCCATTGCCAAAACACTTTTGTGGACGGGTGCATTGTCCTGATGAAAGATGTTTTTTTTTTTGCAAACCAGATTGGAACAATATTCCCCAGTTATAGTTTTACCCCTTCCAAGATAATCAATAAACAAAATGCCTTCAGCATCCCGAAACACCAATGCCATGACCTTTCCTGCTGATGGAATCAACCTCGTCTTCTTTGGTGCTGAACAACCGGCTTCTGTCCACTGTTTTGACTGCTGTTTGGATTCTGGTGTGTAATGGTGAATCCAAGTCTCATCCATAGTAATAAATCGACGCATAAAATCAGTTTTATTTTTGTTAAAACGCTGCAAGAACTGTTCAGAAATTTTCATGCGAGTGCGTTTTTTATCTGTTGTGAGCAAGCGCAGCATCTATCTTGCGCAAAGCTTTCTGATATCCAATTCTTCATGCAAGATATATCCTACATGTTCTTTTGAAATGCCTATACTCTCCACAATTTCAAGCGCTTTCATCCGCTGTTCATCCAATACCGTATCATGCATTTGTTCAATGATTTCTGGTGTTGTTGCACTTTTCGGACATCCTTCACGTGGATCATCTTCAAGGCTGGTACGGCCATGTTTAAACTTGGCAGCCCATTTCTTAATTGTTGAAAACGAAGGAGAAGAGTCCCCATAAACTTTTATAAACTATGAATGAATTTCCTTTGGCATTAAACCTTCTTTTACAAAGAATTTTATAACCACACGATACTCAATTTTATCCATTTTAAGGGATACAGACAACACTCCTGTTTTAGACAGCTGTATAAAACAAACTACTTGATAGAATGACTTGAAATTTCACACGGATGCTTATGACAATGTACCAACTTAGAAAAAAACCTTGCCGATATTGTTGCCATCTATGGCCGAGGCTGAGAACTTTTCAGATCACCCACGTATAATAGCCACATCTGTAAAAGCAGAGTGCATATAGTGTAAACAGTATATGAATACAATTCTAATACTTATTGCCAACACATATGTTTAATGTGATTTAAGGCATTTGCCTCTATGTATGTATATGTATGATGAAACTGTTGTTCAGGATATTCTTTGGATCCCATTCTCAGGCTTGATGAAAACAAGAATGATGCCAGAATTATTGGGTTGAGTGTTGATATAGTGAGGGGAATGGATATGATTGGATCACATCATTTCATAAAATCAACCAATGTGGGAACAGCATGGTCATCATTGGTCGAAAGGACAGGACATTAAGTGGAATGGCTTGGGGGGGGGGCACAAGTGAATGATGAATTGTAAGAGTAAAAAGGAAGGAGGAGGAAGGTCAATAAGATAAGAACGAACAGATGGAGTGGCCATGGGATCACTTTTTCTCCAGTTATTGCCACCTTCTTCATGGAAGATTCTGAGGCAAGGGCCTTATGGGAGGCAGCCTACAAACATGGCCATTGGTTCTGGTATGTTGACATTTTTATCTGGCCCCATGGGACTTCAGCAGCTAGATGGGTTCTTAGTCATCTGAACAGTCTACACAAAAACATACAACTTACCATAGAAATTGAGAAAGATGGACATTAGCCTTCCTTGATATTGATATCTACAAAAAGGCTGATGGACCCTTGGGACACAAGATTTACTGAAAACCTACTCATAGAAATCTTTATTTGAATGCAAAATCACACCATCATCTGTCGAATAAACAAACTGTCCTTAATACCTTGGTACACACAGCAAGAGTTCTATGCCATGGTGACAGCCTTCAAGATGAACTGGAGTTTCTAAAAATCACTTTCAAACAAAATGGTTACAGTGACCAGCAGATACAATGTGCTCTCAACCCAACTCCAAAAACCCCCAAACCTACTAGAAGCCAATCTTAGTTGCACTCTTACCATTTACAACCTACATATGGATGGCTCAACAGAATGCTGTCCAGATATAACATCAAGTGTGTTGGACTTCCACAGTAGAATATCTTCAAATTTCGTCACCAGGTTAAGGATCATATTGGATTGAAGACTCCTGGGATTTATAGTATAACCTGTGAATGTGGTAACATGTATATTGGACAGGAAAGTCATTCCATTGAGATGAGGATAAAACAACACCAACACATATGGTTGGCATAGCCAGAAAAATCAGCAGTAGCAGAACACAGCTTCACCCAGGACCAAGTTATTCATCTTCATGATACCAAAATACCGTCTAATAAATATGGTCACATGGACCGCCTTATTATGGAAGCTATAAAAATGGAATTACAACCAAATACCATGGAACAGAGAAGATGGCTTCAAACTAAGTAATTCATGGAAGCCACTCCTACAACTTCTATAAAAGGAAGTGCTAAACACCTTGGGATTCATCAGCAACTACACCTACCTAAACCAATCTTTTACTGTTTCATGTTTAATCCCCTTCCTCATTTTGAACACCGATCCCCATCCATTGCTCTCCCTTCTCAAAATACACCTCCTACCCCTCCTCATTCCAACCTCCAGTCTTATCTGATTAATCTTCTTCCTCCTTCCTTTTTTACTCATACAATTCATCAGTCACTTGTTCCCCCACCCCCCTTCCTCTTACTGTCCTGTCCTTCTGACCAATGATTACCATGCCATTCACTCGCTGGTTGATTTTATGAAGTGCTGTACTCCATTCATATCGAGTCCCCTCACTATATCAACACTCAACCCAGTAATTCTGGCATCTTTCTCATTTTCAACATACCTGAGGATGGGATCAAAAGGATATCCTGAAACACCATATCTTTCCTACAACATTACACCATGTCATAACCTTAAGAGCTACAACACATTTGTTTAAATTACATTTGTACATCCATTTCTTAATTTGAGTGTTATTCCTTTTTTAACCCTTTGGCATCAAATATTGTACAGTGAAACTCACTTAAAGACATCCCCCCATTTAAGTTCTCCCACCAAAGACATCAGGATAATACAATACCAAAATTTTCCCATATGACTGATATATCTGTTGCCCTGGTAATGCACACCCCATGTATGAAAATTTCCCACCTACGAACACCAACAGTTCACAATTCAAAATATTTCACCCATTTCAAACACATTCTGTATCAAAATCTTAAACAACTCCCCGATGTTCCCTTTCATTCAATTTGTTCCCAACAAAAAGTGTTAAAATTACACTGGCCCTTCATACTGGTTAATCTCCAAGGTCAATTCTGAATGTGCATTTCATGCAGCAGCATGATGCAACTTCATGATGCATGGGTTTAATGAGGGGTATTGCAGCTACAACAGTTTTATGTATTAATTTCAATAATTCAAAATATTCTGTGCACAAAATTTATATACTTAACAATGTGTGTTCACTTCAGAGTGTATACCATATTTACCTAAATGCAAGATGACTCTTATCTCAGATGACACCTCAAAAAAATATGTATGCCAAACGAAGATGTATTTATCCAAATCTAAGAAGACCCCACCAAAAACAAAAGTCTGCTAAAAATATTTTACTAATAATTTCACACTTAATATACTTCGCATGTTGGATACTATCTACTTTTACCAATCAGTGTCACTGCCTCCATCTTCACAGCCAGTGCTTTCATCTTCCTCACATTCACTGCCAACATTCCCATCCTCTTCATTGCCATTCCACAACATATCATCAGTGTCATCCACTGCACTGGATACACAGCACTACTGAAAACCATCACAGTTACTATTGGTGAGATGCATTACCATGCTGTTATGATCCACACTGACAAACTAATACATGTATTTTTCTTGGTTTATAAACTTATTTGAGCCCACAAAGATTCACAATTTTCTCCATACATGGTGTTAAGAATTTAAATACATGTGTTCTAGATTTCTCTGTCATGTCTGTGGTCTAATCAGAGTTCATGACTAATTTTATGGTTTTTAATTTTTCAATAGCCATTTTCCTGTTACTACCCTTGGAATAGATCTGTTCGCAGGTGCATATCTTAACAACTTACTGTCTCTGTGGTGCCCAGTGACTGACAATAGCTCAGCAAAGGGGTCCCTCAGGTTAGGTGCTTCTTTGCCTTCTTTGGAACAGAGCCGGATTCTGAAACGTTGTGCACCTTTAAAAATTAGACGATGGACAAATTCCCAAAAAAGAAGATTGTGTTGTGTAACTTCAGTCATGGTCTGTTCTCTCTTCTGTTTTTCTTGACCTCTAAAGATGGAGCTGAAAGCTTTTCCCAAAACAATGGTCAGGAATCAACCACTCAGTGCTGTGTAATACCTCAGAAGAGCGCAGTTCTAGATGATGATTTGGCATTTCTGGCCTTGGTTTGACCCTGCATGGTCCAGTTCAGAGCAATCTGGTATGGTGTGGTCAAGTTCAGTGCTTCATACACAAATTGAAGATGACCTCACATATTTAACTGCCAAATTTAAGGACAAGAACTTGTCTTGCATTCAAGTAAACATGGTACATGTGCAAGTTTATATCCTGTACAGCAAATAATTACTGAATATGTGATCAACATGGCTACTACCAGTCATCATGAACTGGTATTTTGCTAGCAAGATATTGTCATCATCTGTGCTTAACCCTTTAAACACCGAGTTAAATCCCATCTGCCATCTGGTGGCATTATTAGAAGCTCACCATATTCTACACGTTAGCAGGATAAGGGTTAATGTCGTAGAATGCATTGAAATCTTTTGACGCATCTTTGTGAGGTTTGGGGAAAATAACATGATGGAGAAGCATTGTTTTTGATCTGGAACTTGTTGCTATTGTTTCATTTAAGTGCTAATACTTAAATGAATACTGCAATGAATTGAGTTCAAAGGTGAAGTTACTTTATCATGAAATTTTTCTGTTGACTTCATAAATCACCAACTTGAATATAGCCAAATCATGCAAGCCACTCTCAGTATCTTAAAAGCTGAACAAAATCAACAATGTGGATGGTGTTCCAGACGTCCATCACACAAAAACTGCTAAAAGACTAAGTATTACCATGAGAAAGGTTATTGACAAAATGCTTGGACGATCACATACAGGTGAGAATGTCAAAACATCAAACATAATTTTTTATGGCTGCTCTAACACAGCCCTCTTATTTAAATTCTGGTCTGCTGCAGAACACTCACAACATTTAATACAGCACCAAAGGATTAAAATTTTAGTTAGTGTGCATATATATATATATATACACACACACACACACACACACACATATGTATATATGGTGATACTGCTAAGGACAGCAACCATAACCTGGGTAATAAATTGGTGCTTCTGCTTGTGATTAATAATTCAGGACATATGGTGAAGGCAGACTAGAGCTTAAAGCAGATTTAGTGTGCTGCCTGCTGCATCTGTAAGGAAACAAAAAGTGATCAAGTCATCTTGGGTTTCTTCATATATGCATTACAATAAAAGCAGCAGGAACCTGGGTTACACAAAAACCAATATGCAGGTGGGGAATTCTCTGGTCCTAAGAATATACAAAAGTTACAATAACCTTAATTATGAAAAGTAACACAGAAGCAGAGGGTTAAAGAAGACATCAACATAAAACAGCATGCTTAAATATTCAGCCTTCAGCTCATATAATTTGATTCACATTATATGTTATAGAACCTGCCAGAAAGAAATATATTCCTGTAACCAATAGGAAATAATTTAGCCCCATCATCAATAAGTCATGTGCTGAAAGGAAGAAGGTATGTACACTGTTTAGACCGGGATGGCCCTATCCAACAGGTGCCAGAGGCTCTTTCTGCAGTGGTAGAGCAGCTGAGGTATAAAGTTGCATACTCACCCTAACCTAGTGCCAATATTATGATTAAGCAAACTATACCTCTACACCCCCATGTACTTACATGGCATGCAAAAGCAAAACTCTTCCTTTTACCTATACTGGTCAGTAACAGCATGAATTTGTGACCTGCTATTTGGACCATAATATGTGCTTTCAGTTTATGATATGGATTTCTTTGTCCATGAGAATGCTTACTTTCTAATCAATGTTGTCCTTTTCAAAGTAGTCTATCTGCAACCCTGTACAGAGAGCCTAGTGATCACTCTACTGTTTGAATCATTTCATGAAGTGCACTGTATGAAACTCTGCATGTGCATCCCACAATTTTGCTCAAATCATGGTGATACCATTAAATCTCCTTCCTCTTTAATGCCATTTTCAGATTCTGCAAAATAAGTGGGTCCCATGGCACTAAATCTGGTGCGTAGGGAGTATGAGTAATCATTGGGTTCAAGCCCTTTCAGTCCCAGTGCACCTAGGCCCCTGCATAGGGAGTGGAATAACACAAACATTGTTTTTAGCCACAAATTCATGCACAGACACAACAGAATGAGAAGGTGCAATGGTGTACTCTCACAGTGGAAAACCTAATCCCCAAATTCAATTTATCAGGTGATTTCACTATAAATTTTCCCACAAACCCCATAAGATGCCACTGTAGTCATGCTGGTATACAGTTTGTCTTTGTGGAACAAATTAATGAAGATCTCCTTGAATGTGTCAACTACAGTGGGCATGTTTGCCACAATTAAGCTAACCTGTCTTGCATTTTTTGGACTTGGAGATGTTGGGCTCTTGCATTTAGATGACTGTCGTTTGTTTTCTGGGTTGTGCCCAAATCCTGTAGTTATCTTCAAAAAGAATTCTGGGTCTCTTACAAGCCTCTCTTGAAGGTCCTGGCCCTTAATGACATGACTCTCCTTCTGCACCTAGCTCAGCAGGCAGGGTACAAATTCGAAAGCTAAGCAATACATGGGCAGATTGAATCTCAAAATGCTCTGAACTGACCCAAATGAAATACCCAGCCTGTTAACAACATCAAGGATAGAGATTTTTATTTAAAAGAGAAGTTCCTTCATGGGATCCACATTTTCATCTCTCTTGTTAGTTGATGTACACTTCACGTCTTGGGCATCTTCAACAGTGGTCACACCGCTCTTCAACTTGAAAAACCACTTAAAAACTTGTGTTCTTCCCATTTTCTGCTCTCCAAAAGCCAAATTCAATATTTTGGAAGTTTATATAACATTCTTTACCTCCAAGTTTACAGCAAAACCTGATGCAGATGTATTCTTCTTTCAAGTACGCCACTTTCTAGGTACACCAAAATCTCAAACACAACACACACTTGTACTTAACAAGTCATTATTCAGCAATCACACAAGATACAGCCCTATTCCAGGCACGAAGTGACTCAACACACTGTTGAAATATATCAGCAAAAGTCTGCACCAGCTGTAGTAGCATCACCTAGCAGTGAGTCCAGGAACTACTTGATCATACCTTGTAAATAAATCCATCGAGTATATACTGTACAATACACTACCCATCCTCTGTTAAAGAGGAAAATGTTTAACTTCTACAGCATTCTCAGAGAAACAAGCTCTATTGAACTGTCAATAACAATTCTGTAGGAACAGAATGACATGCTCAACATTATCTTCAATTTCAGAACCCTTCATACTGAGACAGTCATATGGTGTCAGATTGCATCCATGCTATTATGTATTCTGTGTCTAGGCCAAAGAAAATTTTCTTTTGTTACAAGACTTTGGAAATACATTTGTAACATGGTGAAAATGAAAATAATTGCAGGAAGAACAGAAGCTGAATACGGTGAAGGAATACCGTCAGGTGCTACTAGATTTAAGTGGTACAGAGTGGGGAAGTGTTCATTCATCATTTTTAAGAACACACTAGTTGACAACAGTTTACTAAATTATACTGAAGGTAATATGAATTGAAAGCTGATCCCAGAGGACGTGCAGCCTACACTGTGGGTCTGTGGCCGCTTACTTGCTAGTACCGCGTGTTCAAGTCCCACTAGGGGCATGGGTGTCTATCTCTTGTGAGTATTGTCTGTCATCAGGTAGAGGTCTCTGCAAAGAGCTGATCACTCATCCAGGGAAGTCCTACCGAGTGTGGTGTGTGAATGCAATTATGAAGCCTTAAAAAGGCACTGACCCACTTACAAACAAAATGAACTGAAAGACAATGTTTACCATTATTAAGGAACATTACTTCTTTGAAACAACACCCATCACACATCGTCCATCAAAAATGATACACTGATGCACTCGTTTCATAACACTTTAGATGGTGTGCGGGTATTTATTTCTTCAGAAATTCTCCGTTTGCGATTGTGCAAGCCTGGCACATATGCTTGAAACCCTGCTTTTCCAATGGCTTCATAAAAAGAAATCAAATGTTCCAGACCACGCGAAAGAGCCAGTCAAGAAATGTTGCTGCACTGGGAAATTATATGATGTGCCAAGAAATTCCTTCAAGTGCTTGACTGCCACCAGTGGGTGTTGTTGCTCCACCGTGTTGGAAATAAATGGTGGCAAGGTCTAGGTTACGATAGCTTAACTCATGAAACCAGCATTCACTCACCATATGTTAACACTGGTTGTGTCACAGGAATTGCACTATCAGTTTCATCCTCAAACAATATGGAAAAGATGCCAAATGCCAATAACTGACACCATAATGTTACTTGCTAACTGTGACATGATTTCAAATGCAACACATAACAATTACTTAACTCCAATACCATATGCTTCATCTATTCACAGAAGCAGGCACTCTAGAATGTATTTTATTTGATATTCTCAAGTAATGAATAACACCGGGTTGTTCAATCAATAAGGTAACAAATTACTCATACAACACACTTCTTGTAGTAAAATCACTCTGACATTTCTTGGATAATCTGTTCATTATGTAGCAGGCAACTGAAGGTACGCACACTGATTGCATGGGGCCATGACTGAGAGTGGCTCACACTCTTTCCATGTTCTGTCATATCTGTACAGTACTGACATGGCCTCCAAGCTTTTTATTTGTTGCAGAAGCTGTGGTTCAAAATGTCTCTACCCAGTTCTTGATGGAGTTGTGATCAGGAACTTTTACACATCTCCCAATGTTGAAATGTCCCCTAAACATTCACTAAGTTGCTACTGTAGAGTTGTTTTTTAAAGTCTCTGCAACAAATGCCATCCCTGTCGGAATACTACAGCACACTTAGTTTCAAGCTCCCTCCAAGGCCACCTGAGTACTACATAAATCAAAATGATGACTGAATGCTACCTTGCCCTGTACTGCTTGGGGCTTTAAGGGTGGAAATATAAAAAGATCTAAAAAAAAAAAAAAAACTTAAATTAACTGTATACATACGTGGTATGAAAACATTCTGATTTAGCTTTATTACAGAGGTTCATTATGCAAGCTACAACACATGTTGAATTCAGTTCTCTGCAAGCCTGGCTGATGTGAAAGACACCAGTTTGCTCAAATGTTTATGCTGTGAAATGACTCGTGTGAAGAAAGAAGGTCTTCACATTCTATATGTGGAGATTAACACATGGAAATCCACAAAAAATGTTAACAATTCCATCTGAGAATGACTCTTTACTAATTCCAAAACACTTAAATGATATACTCCCTTTACAGATGGCTGAACACACCATGAAGGAACTGATGCTGTTGCTTCCCTTTTGTACATTTGTGATGACAGATGAAACATTACTCCGAAACATGCAGTGGAAGTTGATGTGGTGTCTGACATTTGTCACTCTTAGTAACTGGTGGCTTACCTCCAAGTACAGCCATTATTACCAATACACTAGTGGTTTTTAGCAGATAATGGCAAAAAAATAAACAGAAAAGAAACTACATATGCCCATGGAATCATAAAAGCAGCTATATACTTGTACAACATCTGGTGACAACTGAAAAAAGACTATGTATTTAAACTATAGTCTGACAGAATGTCAACGCATTCTGAACAAAGCACCACTAAATAATAAAGTTGGATATGGGAGAAAATATGTTAACAAAAGTAAAAAATAAAGAGCTTCAACAAAATTCATTTCTAGGTTCCTGACAAAGCTGTCCTATATGTCCTAGATGTCCTATATAAGCTGTCCATGGATTCTCCCTGGAAAACCCTTTGTCAGATATAACTTACTGCTTGACTTGCATGGATAATATCCAGTAAATTTTTTAGTGAATTACTTTACTATCTCAAAACTGAAACAACAATAAAATATGAGGTTTCTAGAAGAACCAGATCTCATTATAGGTGCAACAATGGAATCAAAAACTATTCTGAAAGAACAGCGTAACGGTTGCTTCAACAAACAGAAGCAGAGCTGAAGTAGGTTATGGGGGGGGGGGG
>Ga0268261_10000491_pt1 | contig 24918 bp, 11 predicted proteins | sample TergutNc150P1_FD_190353 | JGI IMG/M metagenome (GOLD analysis project Ga0268261, IMG submission 190353) | Nasutitermes corniger P1 segment gut microbial community from laboratory colony in Florida, USA - Nc150 P1 (SPAdes) (version 2) | ecosystem: Host-associated > Arthropoda: Insects >...
CTGTACTGTGTTTAGATAATTATACTGTGAATGGTCTGTAACTGTACTGTGTTTAGATAATTATACTGTGAATGGTCTGTAACTGTACTGTGTTTAGATAATTATACTGTGAATGGTCTGTAACTGTGTGTTTAGATAATTATACTGTGAATGGTCTGTAACTTTGTGTTTAGATAATTATACTGTGAATGGTCTGTAACTGTGTGTTTAGATAATTATACTGTGAATGGTCTGTAACTTTACTGTGTTTAGATAATTATACTGTGAATGGTCTGTAACTGTGTGTTTAGATAATTATACTGTGAATGGTCTGTAACTTTACTGTGTTTAGATAATTATGCTGTGAATGGTCTGTAACTTTGTGTTTAGATAATTATACTGTGAATGGTCTGTAACTGTACTGTGTTTAGATAATTATACTGTGAATGGTCTGTAACAGTGTGTTTAGATAATTATACTGTGAATGGTCTGTAACAGTGTGTTTAGATAATTATACTGTGAATGGTCTGTAACTGTACTGTGTTTAGATAGTTATACTGTGAATGATCTGTAACTGTACTGTGTTTAGATAATTATACTGTGAATGGTCTGTAACAGTGTGTTTAGATAATTATAATGTGAATGGTCTGTAACTTTACTGTGTTTAGATAATTATACTGTGAAAGGTCTGTAACTGTACTGTGTTTAGATAGTTATACTGTGAATGATCTGTAACTGTACTGTGTTTAGATAATTATACTGTGAATGGTCTGTAACTTTACTGTGTTTAGATAATTATACTGTGAATGGTCTGTAGCTGTACTGTGTTTAGATAGTTATACTGTGAATGATCTGTAACTGTGTGTTTAGATAATTATACTGTGCATGGTCTGTAACTGTACTGTGTTTAGATAATTATACTGTGAATGTTCTGTAACTGTGTGTTTAGATAATTATACTGTGCATGGTCTGTAACTGTACTGTGTTTAGATAATTATACTGTGAATGTTCTGTAACTGTGTGTTTAGATAATTATACTGTGCATGGTCTGTAACAGTGTGTTTAGATAATTATACTATGCATGTTCTGTAACTGTACTGTGTTTAGATAATTATACTGTGAATGGTCTGTAACTGTACTGTGTTTAGATAATTATACTGTGAATGGTGTGTAACTGTACTGTGTTTAGATAATTATACAGTGAATGGTCTGTAACTGTACTGTGTTTAGATAATTATACTGTGAATGGTGTGTAACTGTACTGTGTTTAGATAATTATACTGTGAATGGTGTGTAACTGTACTGTGTTTAGATAATTATACTGTGAATGGTCTGTAACTGTACTGTGTTTAGATAATTTTACTGTTAATGATCTTTAACAGTGTGTTTAGATAATGATACTCCGAATGGTCTATAACAGTGTGTTTAGATAATTATACTGTGAATGGTCTGTAACTGTACTGTGTTTAGATAATTATACTGTGAATGGTCTGTAACTGTGTGTTGAGATAATTATACTGAGAAGGGTCTGTAAATGTGTGTTTAGATAATTACACAGTTAATGGTCAGTAACTGTGTGTTTAGTTAATTATACAGTTAATGGTCAGTAACTGTGTGTTTAGATACTTATACTGTGAATGGTCTGTAACTGTATGTTTATATAATTATACTGTGAATGGTCTGTAACAGTGTGTTTAGATAATTATACTGTGATTGATGTGTAACTGTGTGTTGAGGTAATTATACTGAGAAGGGTTTTTAACTGTGTGTTTAGATAATTATACAGTTAATGGTCAGTAACTGTGTGTTTAGATAATTATACTGTGAATGTTCTGTAACTGTATGTTTATATAATTATACTGTGAATGGTCTGTAACAGTGTGTTTAGATAATTATACTGTGAATGATCTGTAACTGTGTTTTGATATAATTATACTGAGAAGGGTCTGTAACTGTGTGTTTAGATAATTATACAGTTAATGGTCAGTAACTGTGTGTTTAGATAATTATACTGTGAATGGTCTGTAACTGTATGTTTATATAATTATACTGTGAATGGTCTGTAACTGTACTGTGTTTAGATAATTATACTGTGAATGGTCTGTAACAGTGTGTTTAGATAATTATACTGTGAATGATGTGTAACTGTGTTTTCTGACAGCAAGACATTGTGATTAGAATTGTTTGCACACTGAACTGATATAAAAAATTACCCCTAAATATTTTGTTTAACCCTTTACGTTCTCTTCACTAAATCAGTGCGATACGGGAACACAAATCAGACCCACCATTTTCATTAAAAAAATATCACTCTTTATGCCACAAAACGGACACAACATGCCAATACCAGCTTTCATTTGCATTTTATTTCCCTATAATATAACATTTCCTCAGTAATTCTGAACCCCAGATATTTCTGGAGATTTTTGTTAACTGTACCACTTCTTTTCCCCCTGGTCAATTTCCGGATCAGAAGGGGGAAATCTATAACAAACCGTACTGCAGCACTGATGGGGTGTTTGAAGTGCTTAGCGCCAGCATTTTTTACTGATTATCTCTAAGGAATTGATTCATCGAGTGCCGTGGCTTTCTCTCAGCCTTATTTCATTATTACAGTAAAAAAAACAGCACTAAATTCCCAGTGTTAATATAGATAATATCATTATCATCTTCATCACCATAATCACCATCATTAAGTACGGTAAATCTCAATATTTATTCTACAAACTGAAGTGTCGCCATTTTATAGACAGTTAAGAAAAGTCGCCATTTAATAATATTGTTTTGTAGTAAGCAGTAATATATGTGTGGTTCTAGTCGCTTCGCACTACCCCTAGGAATTTTAGATGTTTCTAGGCTAACCGGTGTGCTGTGAGTGTTGCATAACTGAATACAAACAGGCGGTATTGTGCAGCGGACATTCTGTGAAGCAGAGTCGTTTTCGCTGCACGCTGTAGTGAAGATATTTATTGCCTTTATCAAGTATTACGACTGGTGAACTTTTTTAAATTCCATTTTGGTAAATTATTTTCAGTACACACAATTGTGGCACTAACTGTTTCTTCAATTTCTATTTTAATATTGTCCTCCCACATATTCGCAAGCACTCCAGCTGCCCTAAATCCCGCAAGAACTCACGTGAGAACTTTATTTATCTCCGCTGTAAAAACATACTTTGCAATTTACATTTTTGACCAGCATGATTTAGAAGTAACTTTGTCAGAAATATTACGGAAATGCTGTTACATATTTTGAAAAATTTCCTTCTGAAATAATAAACCAAGTACGATTTATGGTCACAAAGAAGAGCAATGAAATGTAACAGGCATCGTCTGTTGTGACGAAGGCCTTCTGTTGTTAAGTTAGCATGGGCAATACAATGTCCAATAACACAAAAGAAACAAATATTACATTGAATTTATACCGTATAGGCAATTCCAAAATTGCAACATTTGCCTATTAGGTTTGTCATGTCTGTCTGTCCGTCCGCATAAAACAATTCGGCTCCCACTGGAGAGATTTGGCCGAAATTTTGTATTTGAATATATTTCGAGAAACCGTCGAGAAAATTTACGTTTAATGAAAATCTCACAGGAATAACGGCTACTTTAATGAAGACCTATCAACTGTTATGGTATTTTCTTATCCAGTTTTCTTAGAATGAGGAATATTTTAAAAACAAATTTTAGCGGAAATCAAAAAACAAGTTTTAAGATCTACTTTTTTTTTTAATCTTGACTATTGTGAGATACTGTGGAAAACTATGGTACAACCGTACATGCCACAGTCGACAATATAATACGGCGCATGCGCCTTTCATGCTCCGTAACTATTGCTACAGACACACACTCACCATATGCAATGTTTATTGCTGTTGGTTACATGACAGCGCTCAATGTAACATTAGACCTATATTGTTGTAGATTTAAAAATTCAAGAGTTTCTAAGCTACTCAATTAGGCTTAGGGTTCATGCAGTTACGCTACCTTATAGGTAGTGGTTTTCACAGCAGTATAAACACCCTACCCTTCCTTCTGTTATATGAAGGTACGTTGCTGGGTAATTGGTTACAGACTTTTCGGGAGAATGTCGGGGTCTTATTTTTCAAAAGGTGAAAATGTCTTAGTCAATTTTTCCCGTTGAAGATATAACAAATTTTTCTCCAGAAAAATTCGGAAAGCAATTCCCAGTGACGTGCGGGGAGCGGTCTAACCACACATTTGGTTGTATCGAGAGCGAGATGGGTGGAACATGTGGCACGCATGACAGATAAGAAATAAGCAGACGAAATTTACCCTGAATGCCTGATGAGAAGACACGTCTTGGAGGAAATATGCATAGAAAAGACGATACTATTAATATGGATCTTAAAGAAATGAGATAAGAAGTTATGACCTTCAGGTATCGACATAACACTGAGGCTATTGGCGGTCCCTGTGAACACGGTAATGTACATTTCGGTTACAGAAAAAACAATAAAATTTTCTCCTATTTTACAATTATCAAAATGTAAAGCAGTTATTTGAGGCACTGCACTATAATCCGAAAGGTCGCGGTTTGGATTCCCGAAGTGTTCATTAAAATGTTTCATTGACATAATCCTTCAGGTCGCACTATCGACTTGGGGTCGACTCAGCCTCAAACAGATATGAGTACCAGGAATATTTCCTGGGTATAAAAGCGGCTGGTGCGTAAGGCTGACAACCTTACCACCTTCATATGCTGAAAGTCTTCAAATCTAAGAGCCTGGAAACCACATCACCTCTCCAGCTCTGTACAGGCACTGGTTTATCTTTACCTAGAAATTGTACAGTTAATATTACCTCAAGTGGGAATCAGATCCATGGATTTTTGTAATTTCATTGTTCAAAATATAATGTAGGTCTCATAAAACTTATTTACACCTGCAGCTGTGCAACGAATGATACAATTACTGTTCACTGTGACTGTTGCCGTACAAGAACTGAGATATCAGAAATTTCAGGTCACACAGCTTGCGAATCTACCTTTAACTTCCTGGTGCGAAACTAAATTAAAGTATAATAATTTACAATGACAAGGCAGTATAAATAAAATCGCCTACTTTTATTCCATAAAACTAGAAGTTGGAGATTTGTTTAACGAAAAAGCTTAATATATTTATGTATTTTTTGTGACAAATAATAACAGGATAAACGCCACTAAAATTTAAACAAACAGATTTCAACGCATAATGTGTACATTACAAAGGACTACAGAATTTCATCTCATTACACTACATAAATCTATGAATTTCTAAGTGGAATCAAACCATAAAAGATTAAACTTGATCAAATTAAAATTTGTGCATTATTTGAATGCAAATGGAACACAGTCAGTAGTTCCGTGTTAGGAATAGTGATTGTGATAGCGAACTGAGTGCTGAGAAGAATAATTGAAACAGGAGAAAGGGAAGCAGAACGTTACGAACTGAAATGGAGTGTAAACACAAATTTCGTGTTACTGTATGAAAGACATAAACACAACCCAAAACCTAACACCATAATATTAACAAACGTTACAGCTGTGACCAGTGTCAAGCATTCTGACAGTGACACTGAACCAGCGTGTTTCGTAAGACTAAATAATTTGCGCATTGCTTGATCGATTAAGACATCTTAAGCTGCATGGTGCTGCATGGAATTACTGTACAAGCTGCACAGATTCAATGTTCGTGCGATTTTAACTGTAGATATTCTGGAGAGGATTTCCAGTTAATGTCGTCACCAAACTGATAACACCACACCCTCGGTCTGTCTCGGCATCACGTCCGCCTCTTGACCACAAAGCAACAGCACAATATTCGCCAAGACCGGTATAATATTGTCTGTAATAATGAGCAGCTGCACTTTTCAAATTGTGGTAAAATTATCTGTGCAGATATTTCAGAATCATAGAAGGAAAGCATCGCTCTTGCTGGTACAGTGTTGTCCTCTGAAATTCTCTATACTAAGCCAGCTGAATCCAGTTAACATCCCACTCTCGTTATCTCTAAAATAAGTATTAATGTTATCCGTTTAATCTGTGACAATATTCTGAATGCAGATTTTCAGACAATACTTTTGTAGATACATTTTATTTTTCCGAAGGGTCTCACTTGCACCACAAATCTCATTTTCCTAAATTTAATTGGAATATTGTCCATGTTAAAGTCTCCATGTTACTTTCAAATATCTTCCTCAGCATCATATTCTTAAAATCCAATCTACAATTAAGGTTGATAATTTCATTTAAAAATATCCTGTTGAATAAATACAATTTTAAATCAACGTATCAAATTAAAATCAATTCTCACTGTTTACAAATACACTCATATTAAAAAGCCGTCATTTATCTTCTCGTGCTATAAATAAGCAGACATTTACTTTTTATTAGCTTTTTCTCTAATTGTTCCAGCTATATGAAAATAACCACAATTGTATATTTACTTCAACTGTCTTCTAAGTATAATACAGGGTGACGTGATAATGGAGTATTGAAGTGTAGATAAACTTTAGAGTATGTAACTATAGGTAGAAATTTTGGTAGTTATTTTAACAAAATATATATTTTTAATAAGGTCTTTTACACAATTTCATTTTACTTTCAGCACGAATCGATGGACACCGATGGACCACATAGGAATGGCAGTGCTGGGGACCACATGACATGTCAATTCTGCGGACCTACATGCGATGGCAATTCTTGGGACCACATGCGATGGCAGTTCTGGGACCCAAAAGTGATGCAATTTGTAGGGATCACATACGGTTGCCAGTTATTTGGAACACATGTCATGGCAATTCTGGGGACCACATGTATGGCAATTCTGGGGACCACATGTATGGCAATTCTGGGTACCACATGCCATGGCAGTTCTGGGCAAAACATGCGTTGGCAGTATTTGAACCCACATGCGATGACAGTTGTGGGCACTACATACGGATGGCAGTTCTGGGGAACACGTACATTCTCAATTCTGGGGACCACACGCGATGTTATTGTTGGAGAATACATACGTTAGAAGTTCTGGGAACAATATGGGATATCAGTTCTGGGGACCACGTCGTATACTGGTGTTAAACTGAAGTCACTTCCATCTGGTGTTAGGATCTTGAACTCTCACACGTTTAGTTATAGAGCTTAAGCAAAGGGACGTTTCATGTAGCACAGTTTGTAGTGAGAGCTTCAGAACTGCTGATACCATAAACTCAATTTTTGTTAATCTGTTCTTAACCATGTTTTTTATTTTCCAGAGCAGGAAGAACGTCGACGTAGAATACGAGGTATGCTGAAGAAGATTTAAAGCTCTCCAATTATGGGTATCGATGGAAATGGGTTTCTGTACCGTCCTTTGTTGGTTATGATGCATGTTATTTTAAACTTATGTGTCAAAGTTGTAAAAGAGTTAGAGAAGAACACGAACACACATAAAACAGCTCTAAGAATAACTACATTTAACCAGAGGTATCAACAATGTACGAAGGAATTGGCCAAACCTTACAAGATTTGTTATTAATTGATGCCACTCCATAATTTACGCAATTCATTCGATCACTGAAATCAGAATCACAGCATGAAAATGGATAGAACGTTTAGGATTGGATAGAAATCTTATCTGATTAAGCAAATACGGACTAACGGAAAGTGCAAAAAGAACCACTAGATTTCAGTGTCTGAAGAACTCGATTTCGGAGTATTTATGGGCCTGTCGTAAGACAGATTGTTTAAAGATAATTAGATTTATTTTGTGTAACGTGATTGGTTACTGAGTATCAGAGCTATACAACAAACAAACGCATGTTAACTATTCTCTTCATTCCGATGTTTATAGATTTTTACACTGCGTGATGCAAGAAGGTGCTGCCCTCTCGTCGGTAGAATTCTGAAAGAAGAGACAGTTCTTCACACCGATCTGCACGGTTCAGATTGTGGGTTTTGACGAAGCTATAATTATGACAGACATGTAGGTAATATGAGGATGTCTGAGACCCCAATACATCCTACATTTATTAGAGAGTACATATTTTAACTTTGTAAAGGTTGAAGACTGAAAACAATTTTGCATTTGAAGAGGATAATTAGTTGTCCGCCTTTTCTTCTTTCTCTTTAAAAACCCAGTATAATTCTGCAGTAAAATTTTGATTAATGAAACTATTGGAAGTTAATTGCATACTGTGAAAAATAAATTTGAATATTTATATGTAATATCGATCAATCGGAACGCCTTTTTTCTTATAAAGAACATGACTAATTCTACTAAATTATACTACTAGTTACAAAAATTGCATACATTTCTTGTGTTAACTTTCACACTAATAAGGAAAAATGATTCATAAGACACTCTACAGAGTTCCATGAAAGTCATTTTCGATCTCCGTGCATTCCCATTCCTCTTTTTGTTTTACTGAATGTTTTTATAACACGTATTTATTAGAGGCATCTCCTTTTTTCCCGCTTTCGTTTTTCCACATTTTTTATTCCTTTTATTTTTTTCTTTTTATTTCCACAACTCCATTATTGATATTTTACATAATCTTATAACTTGAAAATATTTACATTTATCTAAAAATAAAATAAATTTGAAGTCTAAAATCAGGCTTATAACAAAGAATGGAATTCTGTTTTTTTAAATATAAATTACTCTTTTCAGTTAAGCTGTTTTATTCAATTATATATGTTCAATTTAAAAGTACAGTTTTAATCTTGGAAGTCGTTTGGTTTATATGAAAGTCCTCATTTTATTGTTTCTGCATTTTGGACGGACGTTTTTCTCATTGTGATGCTGCAGTAGGGACGGCACTTTGTGCCATTTTTACTTCCAAAAAAAAAATCCTTTACTATTCGTAAGGCAACCCTGAAATGTTTGTTGATTACTAGCTAATGGCTATAATGCTGATATTTATAAGTTGATATATATCTGCTGATAAAACAATTTCGTGGACAATTATTTAAATGCACAATTTTTCATAACATGTAATAAATTTGTAGGTAGAAACGGAAAACAATGCTGTTATCAGACGTACAACGTCCTACATTTAGTTCAATATTTGTTATGTAATTTTGTAACTGTCACAAAGTTTAGATTTTCATTTCAAATAAACCCCCGCTAATTTGAAAGCCTGATATAAGTATCTCAGTCACTTAAAAGTGTTAGTGTATTTTAGATAAGGTTTTATATTTTATTAATCTTGTGCTTGATAATGATTTGCAGATGGCCTGAAACATGTAGCACAGTAGACAATACATATTGCTCAATATAATTGTGATTTACAGCTTGTTTATTCGCAGGTTAAATGTATGCTTCATTGTGATGTGATTTTCAAAAAATCAGAGCGCTTCTTCGAAATGACGAAGTGCTGACAGTGTTAGTGTAAAATTGCGCTAATTACATCAGCCTCTCTCTAAGCTGTTTCTGTAAGCAGCCAATGACTGACACACAATTATAATGATATAAATAGCAATATAAAGATAAACTTGTCCTTCTGCAATTCATGGCGCCGTGTGGCAGTTACAGCGGATAAAACTGCACCGATTGTTACCTTCGGCTATATTTGGACGTGTACAATATAGCAACACTAATTCAGTGGCACAACGTCAGTACAATTTTAAACATACAGTTTACAGGAGCTGGAATAACTCAGTCGGCGTAGTAACTGGTCTACAGAATGGATATTTGAAATGATAAGATTACATTGTCGGCGGAGGCAGGAATTTCTAACTCTGTACATGTGCTCCAGTGTTCCTGTAATATAACTGGAAAAGTGGCTGTTACTCCCGTCCTACCGAAGCTGAGTAGTGGAGCTGTCCACTTACCCCGAGATCATACCAAAGTTGTAAATAATTTGATCAGTAACTCATTTGCTCCATACGCCTTTATGACCTGCAAACACGTGGTTTCCACATACACGTACTGTTTACAGTTACTACATAGCACATGTGTGTCTACAAGAATATGTGTGTGTGTGTGTTTTCATCTGATCTACACATTTACAGATGCTCTATGCACAAACAGCTACACACATGCAGCACATTGTGATCTGTAACAGTTTTACTGTTACCGTCACAACTGTGCTGTGCTTATTTGTTAAGTTAGTCGTTCTTATGTGTTACTGTAATTTAAAATTAATAAAGAGCTATAATAAAAATAATCTGATTTATGCGGTGTGTGACTGCGTGTAAGCCAGAAGAAGCAAGACTCTCGACAATAGTGCACAAATATTGCACTGGGATAGTGAATGGAGGAAAAATCAATTATGGAAGACCATAAAAATGGAAATGTGTACTGTGGGTAAGGTTAGATTAGGTTAGGTTAGGTTAGGTTAAAGCCTGCAGTACGAATTTCTGAGTTGTGATTTGTGCAGGTTCTCTGTCGTTTTCACATCGTGTTAAAAGGAAACTTCATGTACAGACTGTAGCAACTTCACTGTAAGACCACCCAATACTGTTCATTAAATGTAAATAATGTTCTGACTGGGAATTTTCGTTTCTAACGAGGATTTCATTTCACAGCTGCTATGATTCCCTCTGCTTCTCGCCACATATTTTACGTCCGTATTACATTGCAAAAATAAATCTCATTTTGTGTTTTGCGCATGCGCTAAGATATCCTGCGTTTTATTTCTTATTGTGACACCCTAACCTGCACATTACTTTATACAAATGCGTATTACGTAACAAATCGTATTTTGCAGTTCACCTCCCATTAAATGCACACAGAGTTACATTATTTGCAACACATTGTGTGTACTCGATTGCAATAACACTTATTAAGTTACGTTGACACAAAAAATGTATTATATTTTCAAACCATAACCGATCTCACAGCACAGGAAACTGCAATTAATATGTGAATAATTTCTTCAGCTTTAAGATACCGTTATTTTTGTTGATTAAATGTTTTACTCTTTCTTCTTGGAAAGTATTTCCACAGAAACAACAAACTTATATTACTGATGCTTTCACAATCTCGAATTATACACAATGACATGAAGACATATGGATGGGTGGCGGTAGAGATCCACACATTCTTAACTTGACTTTAGATGGAGTTGAGAGGTCAGCTTAGTGCCTCAACAGCTATCAACATTGTATGAGACGCTGGTTGTGTTTCATTGTCTGTCTGCTTTTTTGAAGAAGAGAAAATTTGTACTTCTGTGTCTGGAAACAAACTCCAATTGCTGTTACAAATTAACTCCGTTGAACAGACTGTGTTTTTTGAAGTTAATACTTTTCTCTTCTAGTCAATAAATTTCCTTCATTTGACGATAACCATTCCGTCGTTACCGTATATACAACAGCCTGCCACTTGACTCTATCCTGAGTTAGCGGAATCCAATCTACAGCCTCCCATATCATTTCATTAAAATATAATTTCACTTTTATTCTCATCTACCCCCAGGACTTCCAAGATATTTCTTTCTTTCAAGCTTAGCTACTAACTCCATATATATATATAGCGTCTCCCAAGTAACTGCCACATTCCCCCACACACACTCGTCACCCTGAAATCTATGAGTGTATGCCTTAAATTTTGGTTACTAAAAAACAAAAGAAAAAATTTCTGTAACGTTTCAAAATAAACCCACAGTGTTTTCAGCTGTTCACAGTTGCGAAGCTGTGAAGTGTTACTGCCTCAGTCGGTTTCCAAGGCAAACCAATTATCTGTTAATTGCCGTAATACACCATAAGGACTGACAGGTGAACAGAAGAAATGCTTACAGCAGAAAGCCAGAGTCTGTAACATGCTTTATATCCCTTCTGTTGTATATTTATGGTTTTGAAATGCACACACAATGGTGAGGTCTGCATTGTGCTGTGCACAGCAGCATTGTAAAGCAACACTGAATATTTCTGTTTGCTGCACTGCAAGACACATACGTTATATTTTGCCTGCTGCACGACACATACACAAAACGCAACACTCAGTTGTAAAGTGCGTGCAGTCGGTCTGAGCAGCGCTGTTGTTCGGAATTGAAACTTTTCATGAGACACTTTGCAGGTGGCAGACGGTTGACGATTTTGAGTAAATTATAAAGTTCTTATATTTTATTCCTACAAAACTAATGTACATAAACTGCAGAAACTGCATGACATTTACGTTCTTCAGATAATAATTTGTACGCAAAATTTCAAGTGGACAATCAATGTGCGTATATTTATAATAATGTGACGCGTTCGCATAACAATTTTTGCCGTGGAAAAGCAACAAATATATTTCACACAAACTTTGTAGAGGAAATCCAAACACGTATTTACGGTCACTAACTTTCCTTCGAAACTAGTGCAATTTATGAGATAACGTGGAAAAATATTGTAGAACTATAGAGGCCACAGATGGCAATATGGCGCATGCGCATAAGTTGGTAATAACATTGAATGTAACAACATGCACGGAGAAAGGATAAAGACGGTAATGCATATTTCGGTTAAACAAAACATAATAATTTTTTCCCTATACTACATTAATCAAAATATAACGCAGTTGTTTGAGGCACTGCGCCACAATCCGAAAGGTAGCTGTTTCGATTCCCAAAGGGTTCATTGAAATGTTTCATTGGCATAATCCTTCAGGTCGCACTATGGAACTGAGGTCGACTCAACTTCTAACAGAAATAAGTACCAGGAATATTTCATGCGGATAAAAGCGGCTGGCGCGTAGGGCTGGCAACCTTACCACCTTCATACTGAAAGTCTTCAAATCTAAGAGCCTGGAAGCCACATGGCCTTTCCAGCTCTCTACAGGCACTGGTTTATCTTTACCTAGAAATTGTACAGTTAACACTGCCACAAGTGGGAATCAGATCTATGGATTTTGGTAATTTGTTTCTTTAAAACATTATATAGGTCTCATAAAACTTATCTACACCTGCAGCTATGCAACGAATGATACAGTTACTGTTCAATGTGACTGTTGCCGTACAAGAACTGAGATATCAGAAATTTCAGGTCACGCAGTTTGCGAAGTGACATTCCCACATTCTGGTCAGAATCTAAAAATCAAATATATTTATTTACTCTGCCAAAAGCAGTATAAAACGTCTAATTTTACTCCATGAAATTAGAAGACGGAGATTTGTTTAAAGATACATCTTAATAAGTTAATATATTATTGTGACACAAAATAAGACAACAGGACAAACGCCACTAAAATTTAAAAAAAATTTCAACACATGATGTATACATTACACAGGACTGCAGACATTCATCTCATTCCACTACATAAGGTAAGGGTAAAGCAATCCCATTACAGGTCTGGACATGCCCTGAAGGTTCCAGGAGGCTGAGAGTCCCAGAATTAAAGACAGTCGGTACATGAAGGGGGTAAGTTTGTCAGCCTTATATACCGGCCACTTTTACCCACCAGGAAACATTCGTGATACTCCTTTCTGTTAGAGGATGAATCAAACCTAGGGCCATAGTGCGCCTGGAAGGATTATGTCAATGAAAAATTCCAATGAAACCATCGGGAATCGAACCTGCAACCTTCCGACTTGTAACGCAGTGCCTCAACCAACTGCGCTATCGCATTACACTACACAAATCTATGCATTTGTAAGTGGACTCAAACAGTAAAATGATTAAACTTGTACAAATCAAAATTTGTGTGCGAGTTCAATGCAACTGGAACACAGTCTGTAGTTCCATGTTAGGAATAATTGTCTTAGCAGACTGAGTGCTGAGAAGAATATTTGAAACAGGAGAAAGAGAAGCAGAACGTCACGAAATGAAATAGAGTGTAAACAAAAATATTCTGTTACTGTTTGAAAGACATAAACCTAACCCAAAACCTAACACCATAACAATAACAAACGTTACAGCTGTGACCAGTGTAAAGCATTCTGACAGTGACACTGAACCAGCGTGTTTCGTAAGACTAAGTAATTTGTGCATTACTTGATCGATTAAGATATCTCAAGCTGCACTGTACTGCACACAGTTACTGAACAAGCAGTACAGATTCAATGTCCGTGCGATTTTAGGTGTAGGTATTCTGAGGGGGTTTCCAGTCAATGTCGTCACCACACTGATAACATCACACCCTTGGTCTGTCTCGGCATCACGCCCGCCCCTTGGCCACACAGCAACAGCACAGTGTTCGCTAAGACCGGTATAATATTGTATGTAATAATGAGCAGATGCACTGTTCAAATTGTGGTAAAATTATCTGTTTAGCTATTTCAGAATCATAGATGGAAAGCATAGCTCTTGCTGGTACAGTGTTGGCCTCTGAAATTCTCTATACTGAGCCAGATGAATCCAGCTGACATCCCACTCTCTCTAACCCAAATTAAGTTTCAATGCTACCCCTTTAATCTGTGACAACATTCTGACTTCAGAATTTCAGACAATACTTTTGTAGATACTTTTGATTTTTCCGAAGTGTCTCCACACGCACCACAAATCCCATTTTCCTAATCTTCATTGGAATTTTCTCCATCCTCCTGCTAACTTCTCCATGTTACTAATAAATATCTTCCTCAGTATCATATTCTTAAAATCCAGTCTACAATTAAGTTTGATGATTACATTAAAAAATATCTTGGTGAATAAATACAATTTTAAATCAACGTACCAAATTAAAATCCCTTCTCACTGTTTACAAATACTCTCATATTAAAAAGCCGGCATTTATCTTCTCGTGCTATAAATAAGCAGACATTTATTTTTATTAACTTTTCTTCTAATTTTTCCAGCTATATTAAAATAACTACAATAATATATTTACTTCAACTGTCTTGTAATTATAAAGCAGGGTAACGTGATAATGGAGTATTGAACGTATCAAATTAAAATCAATTCTCACTGTTTTCAAAGACACTCATAATAAAAAGCCAACATTTATCTTCTCGTGCTATAAATAAACACACATTTACTTTTTATTAGCCTTTTCTCTAATTTTTCCAGCTATGTAAAGATAACCGCAAGAATATATTACGTTAACTGTCTTGTAATTATAATACAGGGTTACGTGATAATGGAGTAATGAAGTGTATATAAACATTACAATATGTAATTTTAGGTAGAAATATTGGTAGTTATATTGACAATATATATTTTTAATAAGCTATTTTACACAATTTCAGTTTACGTGCAATCTCAATTCTGGGGAGCACACGCGATGTTATTGCTGGGGAACACATACACGTACGATGGAAGTTCTGGGAACAAAATGGGATATAAATTCTGGGGACCACGTCGTACGCTGGTGTAAAACTGAAGTCACTTCCATCTGGTGTTAGGATCTTGAACTGTCACACGTTTAGTTATAGATCTTAAGCAAAGGGACGTTTCATGTAGCACATTTTGTAGTGACAGCTTCAGAACTGCTGATACCAAATACTCAACGTTTGTCACTCTGTTCGTTAACAATGTTTTTATATTTTCCAGAGCAGGAAGAACGGCGACGTAGAAGACGAGGTAATTACATCGCGGAAGAAGCTTTGATGCTCTCCAATTATTATGGGTATCGATGAAAACGAAGTTCAGTGCCGTCCTATGTTGGTTATGATACAGGTTAGTTTAAAATTGTGTGTCAAAATTGTAAAAAAGTTAGAGAAAAAAGCACAAACACACATAAAAACAGCTGTAAGAACAGATACTGTCAGCCACAGGTATTAACAGTGTACGAAGGAATTGGCCAAACTTCAGGAGATTTGATAATAAATGATGCCACTCCATAATTTTCAATATTCATTCGATTACTGAAATCAGAATCACAGCTTCAAATTGGATAGAACCTTCAGGATGGGATAGAGGTCTTATCTGATTAAGAGAACAGAAGTTCTTAAAGTGTTATTTTAAAACCATGAACCATTTTCTGTCCAGTATTTCCACATTTCCTTATCTGCATTCAACGAAATGTTAGCAGATTTTATTTTAATTTTGTATCTGTTTTGCTCCCACAAGCTGCAGCTCTTCCACGTTTCTCGTCCCTTAAAAATGTTATGGTTCTATGGAGAGGGGCGGTGGGAAAAGGATGTTTGTTACGGAGTTCTGGATCAGCTGCACCTTACATTAGAAAAAGAGGACTCAAATTATTAAATAAAGAGACGTATTTTTCCCTTGATTCAGAATATTACATTCGGCAGATCTTCCTCAATACCCAAACCAATTGTGGCATTCTAATGTTCTGATTGAATTGTTTCAGACTGAAGTCAGCTCATTCCAGCGAAATAACACATTTGTGGACAGTTTCTCCTCTTACTGCTATTTGTTAAAAAAATTTGACTCTTGCCACCTGCAATAATTCCAACCTAAATTGATAAGCTATAAACATCTAAATTTGTAGTACTGCAACGGATGGGGGTAGCGTACTGCTGTAAGTTCAACTGTCTATAAACAGTGGTACAGGGCGTTTAGAAACGAACGCTGATACATCAGTGTAATAGATACAGCAGTGAGCCTTATAACAAGTATCTATAATCTTCACAGTACCATCTAAATGGTACTTCTAAGCCAGCTACTACACTGTTCTTGAATACGGCACGGTAGTGCAGAAGGACGTAGCAGTTAATACTTATAAGGAATGGTATTTTGTCTTTTGAGTTTGTTGTATTTTATTGAATGCATTTGCTGTTTAATATATAGGATAAAACTATTGAATTTTGTGTCAGAAGAGCAGTACTGTCGCCCTCACACAAATGGCTTGATTGAGTGCTTTTGCCTATTATTTTGTAGGCAGCTAATATAAATGCTTTTACTTAAATTACAACCCTCTCTTCCTCCTGTCATAATGGTCCTGTTCGATTCAACATTTGCTAAACTTCTGTGACGTTTTCACTTGATACACAATTGTATTCAGTACTTTGCCGCTTATTTCCATTCTATTTAATCATTTGTTATTTCTTTTTTTTCTCTCGAGGATTGAAACTGTAAAGTTCCGTGTCTTTCAATAATTAAACCTTAATTAATCACATTTGCAGCCTAACAATGCAATCAATTTGAACAAAGAAATTAGCCTCAAAGCATTAGGAGGTATTCTATTCTTTCTGAATAGCTAATATTAAATTTGCGACAAGAAACATTACTGAAATCAAACGACCAGCTTCTGAAGGAAAATTCTCATCCCAACTACTGGGTTCTCATTTTAAATACCCACAGTGAACTGACAAAGCTGTAGGGAGGGAATTTGTCCCGAGTTGTTTCCAAGGAAATTCAAATAAATTTGAATCATAATTTGTGAAGTTGTTGTACGGCTAATAGTGTACTGTTTTAGTTCTGATATATGTAATTAAATATATCGTGTCTAGCAGGAGGTAAATGAATTTGCTTTTAGCGTCTTGAAGGATGACGAATGTTACTTTGAACAAAACGGAAAGTGCAGTTGAGCAATTTAAACAATACATGTTCTTTTCTACTGACTGCCTGTGTTATTATAATGTGTCACGTGATTACAAATTTCAAAACCATAATTTCACAATAAAATTGTATGATGGAAATAATAGAAATAATAGAACAAAATCTGAACTGTTCTTGTGTAGTTCTTGTGTTGTTAGGATTTTTTAAAAATCGGAATTAGTCGCCAAAAAATTTATACAAATAGCTTGTGTGTGTGATTGATAATTGAATAAAAACATTCATTTGCGCTTTCGGTCCTTGTTGCACTCCATCAGTACACATTATTTGGCTTTGCGAATGCGCATGCGTATTGTTTCATATTACATACGTTATGTGTGATAAAGCAGTGAGCTGCAAACCGTGGCACGCCTACCGCTGGTGGTACGGAAAGTTATCTGGCAATTATCTTCTCTTATCCTAATGCAATTCGAAATATTGAAAAACACTAATGATTTCGACGCAGGTTACTCGTATCGGTTAGGCCCTTCGGGATAATTTGTCGTGAATTCTACACAACAAATTTTACTTTGAAAATACCGATTATCGGTTCAGGTAGAGTGTTATGGTTTCTAAAACATTAAACCGGTCGTGGTCGAATGGTTTAGACGCAGGTACATCCTGTAAATAGTAACAGCCCAACATAAAACTGCCAATGTCGCCAATTTAATAAAAAATTTCAATTACCCACGTTTATGCATATCTGGTTGTCCCTTCCTGCCATTTAATTGGGATAAGCGGAGTTATACTGTAAGTTGCATGAATATATTTAAAAGGAAAACATTAATGCGGTTTGTCCCAAAATACTAGCTTACTGTACGAACATAAATACAGACTGCCGTCTGTCAAGTAATTGCAGCTGGCCACTTAATACTGCAACATGTCTGAACACGTGGAACATCGCGCAGACCATATTTGGTGAAGACGCCATGAAGCCATGGCTGTCTGTTTAGGCTGTTCATTTAGTCTCTGACGGTGGTGACTATTGAGGGCGAACTGCACAAAACTGGACAGACATAAACAATTGCATTTGCAGCGCCAGACGGTGGAAATCAAGCATCCTCCACGGAATAAGTAAATATTTTGCAATAGAGACAAGCTGAAATTTAAATGACTGAGGGCAGTAACAGGCAGGGAAGCACAGTAACACTAACTTGTATTTTGTAATATATTTCACCGCCAGTTGAAGCAAGTACTAAACCGTCGTAGCACGCTCAGTAATGTGATCATTGTTTGATTGCTATTCATGTATACAGTGTAGATTTAACAGAAGGAAATTTACTAGGTATGAAGATATTTTGTTTAATTTATTTTATTTTAAACTTTTTATTGTAACAGTTCGTCATACAATTCAAGTTACATGTGCATTGAGTTAAATTAGAAAAGCAAACATTGCTTGTTGTTAATAATTTTGGTATGTAATATTACGAGTACATATTAAAGCAATTTTCTTGTTAGTAGCATGGGAAAAAATAGCTGAAAAACACTGTGGTAATCGGAATGTTCACAATTTTTTATACACTAATACTGTAAATATGGTAATCACATTTTCCATCACACCTTCCTTCAAACCTTCACACAGTTTCTACATTTAGAACACTGTATACACTAATGTACCTACGCATAGTTAATTGTGTCGACACAGAAAAATGATTCTGTTTTCAAAATTCGGCATAGGAAATTTGATTGGTAATTGGTGTCCAGTGCAGTCAAACCCATTCATTGGCAGCAACCTACTACTAGAATTTGTAACACAAAATCCGCTTTACACAGGCAGAATTGTCAGCCTTGTGTATTTATATTCGTCCGTGAAAAAGAGGTGCACTTGTTGAAACTCGTACTTTTGACACCAGGCGGTACCAGTAAATTGATAACATGCAGTGACACATATTAAGCCACATTAACACATTAAGAGGATTACATTTTCTGAAAATCGCTTCGTAATCTGCCTTTGGCATCCATATAAAATTGTTTACTGCTCAGTTTGCTAACGACAAATAAGATTGTGCGGTATAGGAGCATATTTAATTCTGACAGACTTAACAGCTGTGTCTATTTATGTCTGTCTGTGACAGATGTACTTTTTAGTCCACACCCCTTTGTACCAGTGCCTCATGATTTCAGTCACAAAACAAATAACTGCCAAATCCCTTTATTAGTTCCAACTTGATACACAATTCTTATATAAATGAATTTATATAAGAGTTGTGTATCAAGTTGGAACCAATAAAGGAATTATACTATGATGCACGGCCTAACAAATCTTAAGAACTGCCAAATCATTTCCCAGCATCAAGAGATAGAATTCTGTCTGCAGGTGTATGACACTAATTGCATAGTACGTGTCATCAAAAGTACGAACATCCTATTTTGACTCCACTTTCAGTTTATCCAAAATTCTTTTCTTTATATGCACAAAAATTTCTCCCTCCACTATACGACCCAGGACATTATCTATAAATTAAAAAAAGGAGTTCAATTCTTTACCACCATAGCTAAGTCCAGTATTCTGACAACTCCACTTTCCAGTTCACATAATAAAGTTCTGTTATTTTCATCTGTCCGATCTCCCCTAGCACGATAAATTTCCATACTTAAATCTTTTATAAGAACTGAAATATTTTGATATATAGCTGACCATATGAAACACGTAGCCACATCTGTGCATGGTACCGCGTCTTATACAATTTCATTAGAAAGAACTTTCAATCTCTTTACTGTAAGAATTTAAATTCAAGGTAAAAAGAACAAAACTACAATCCAATAAGCACATATAACTGTAGAACATCTATTAAACTCTCCAGTACTTCAATAGCAGAAATTCATTAATTAATAAGATACATTCAGGCATAAGTATGAATGAATATAAGACTGACTGTAAGGTACTGACAGTAGGTTCTAAGGATGTCAATATTAAGTAAATATGTAAAGAAAATATACTGAAAATTTGCATTTGGCTCTTTCTTTAGACTTTATATTATATAAGATTTGTCTATTGGAATTTACTTCAAGACTCTGAGATAGACAAAATTTATCATCAGACATTATGGTAAAAAACCAACAAAGAATAAACTGTTATGTGCTAATAAATATAGTGACTTGAATATTAGATTTAAAAATATCTTAAAGTAAGATATTTTTTTGTAATTAAAAGTATAAAGTTATATGTCTAAAATTTGTTTTATTGCATGAATTGTTCTGAAAGTGTCCTTCAATTGAATAAAATACGAAATTCACATAATTCATTTTAGCACACTTATCAAGTATTGTCTTACAGATACACAATTTTCTTTATCCTTGCCTTAAATAAAGATATAAAAATTTGAATGTAATATATTGCCTAATTGTTTTGGAAGGAAATAATGTGAATGTTTACACACTTAGTTTCTTTTTGTAAGTTCGAAATTATTAGTAGGGGATTTTGTTTTGCAACAGCACGTTAAGTAGCGTTTGAAATGCCTTCTAAAGGCAAGACTAGTACAGAAGAGTGCTACAGGATTGAGACAAGAATTAATTGAAAGAAAAACTTCTAGAATCAACATGATGGACATTAAATTACTAGGCCCCTTCATTTCTTCGACAATTTCATAAACAGATTTCTCCAAATTTATGTTGGATATTAAATACGTTTCGTAAATGTGAAAAGGCACAGAGGTGAACAGAAAAACAAGAGTAAGTCCCAACACAACTTTTGCATTATTTTTGCGTGTGTTCTGTCGAGCATTGTGTGTCTCAGATGAAGAAAAAGGTTTTTTCAAAAGATGGCGGGACATAATAACGTAAGAGAAAACAATCATACAGAGAGGAAGTACACAAGACACTAAGAGACGAAATATAGTGACACGTGGATAATACTTTGTAAGCCATAAATATACACTGGAACCACAAAATCCTTTTGCGCGAGCTGAAGGAATAGTGAATAATGCAGCCACAATCCACAATCCACAAATTGTAGGCCCAGTAGCACGCCATGTTGGCTGTGAAGAGACACAGACTCGAAGGGGATGCACTGTTACCCTGTATCGCTGGAAGCTAAGCAAAGCTATAGAGTACGCTGTCAAAATGACTGACATGCGAAAACAAACTGACATGTAAGGACACCAAATTTTACCGTGTAACCACGCGACGGAACTTAGCAAATTCTTTGACAAAAGTACCGTTAAATAAATGATATCGCTTATAACCAAGTTAAGGATATAAATATTGGGAACAGTGCGCATGTCCTTGTTGCATATGATAATGATGATAAGAATGAAATTGCCGGTTGTACCAAATATAAAGAGAGCTGCAGATATTGGTACTTTGTAATGATCTAAGAAACTATAAAATATTTCCCACATTACCGATTCGGTGTTCTGGTCCGTCTTTGTGTCCGTGTCCATGTCCGGGCCCTCAAGTTGTGTGTAACTGTAACTTGTATTTTTGTAGTCTCTATAATAGTGTATATTACCCTGTAAGCACTGCCCTTTCTCTAACAACCCCCACCATATTTCCTTCACTTCGTTCAGTGTGTCACATTTCGACACTGTTAGCCAACATTCTTTCTGTTCACGTATGTTATGATCCTTAAACCAACGCCACACTTCCTGCAGTTGACAGTCACACTGTAGCGGGTTACCACACAGATACAGTTCGGACAGTTGTGGCAATTCTTTCAATATTCTTATATCTAGACTTTTTAGATTGTTTACACGAAGGTCAAGCACGTTAAGTGCACTGACGTTTGCAAATGACTCAACTGACACTGAACGTACATTACAGCCTGCTATAGCAAGATATTTAATGGAATGTGAACTTATGAAATGACGGTTAATTGGTATTTGAAGATCATAATTGTATGATAAACCTAATCCTTCAAAATATGGTAACCCTACGAATGTTTCCGGATGGAGGTACTGCAGTTTGTTATATTCCAAATTTATATATTGTAATATAACCAACCCATTAAATACATCACTTCCCAAGTGCTCAATTATGTTTTGTCCTAAATCAAGAAATTCGAGAAAGCTGTTCTTCTCCAATGTGCCTGGTATTATTTCACTTATCTGGTTACTCTTCAGATACAGGTGGGACAGTTTTGGTAATGCTTTCAATATATTTATATCTAGAGTCTTCAGATAATTGTAGTTCAAGTCAAGATATTCCAGTTCACTGACGTTTGCAAATGTCTCAACTGACACTGAACTTATATTGCAGCCTGATATACCAAGTATTTTCAAGGAACGTGAAGAGATAAAATTACGATCAGTTGGTATATGAAGGCCGAGATTCTTATCTAAATATAAGCTTTGGATATTTTGTAACCTTAAGAAAGTTTCTGGATGGAGGAACCGGAGTTCGTTTCGTTGCAGATGTATATACTTTAAGTTAACCATTCCATAGAATACATCATTTCCCAAGTGCTCAGTATTGCTATTGTCTAAATCAAGATGTTTCAGAAGACTGTTATTCCCAAATGCTCCTGTTATCATTTCATATATCTCGTTACTTTCCAGAAACAGGTGGGACATATTTGGTAATACTTTTAATATGTTTATATCTAGACTCTTCAGAGTGTTGTATCTCAGGTCAAGCATTTCCAATTCACTGACGTTTGCAAATGTCTCAACTGAAACCGAACGTATATTGCAGAATGATATAAGAAGGTGTTTCAAGGAATGTGAATTGATAAAATGACGGTCAGTTGGTATATGAAGACCATAATTGTGTGATAAAAATAAGGTTTGCAGATGTAACTCTACGAACGTATCTGGATGGAAGTACTGCAGCTTGTTTCCTCTCAAATCTGTATATTTTAAGTAAATGAACCCACGGAATAAATCAATATCCAAGTGCTCAATTATGTTATCTTCTAAGTAAAGATATTCCAGAGGGCTTATATTCTCACATGTGCCTGATTTTATTTCAATTATCTCGTTTCTTTTCAGATTCAGTTTGGAGAGTTTTGGTAAGACTTTCAATATATTTATATCTAGACTTCCCAGATAATTTTAGCTCAGGTCCAGCAGTTCAATTTCACTGTTTGCAAATGTTTCAACTGTCACTGAACTTATATTGCAACTTGATATACGAAGTTCTTTCAAAGAATGTAAATTGTTGAAGTGACGGTCAGTTTGTATTTTAAGGCCATAGTTTTGTGATAAAAATAACCTTTGAAAGTTTGGTAACACTGCGAACGTATCTGGATGGAAGTACTGCAGGTTGTTTCCTGTCAAATCTATATATTTTAAATAAACAAACCCACAGAATACATCAATATCCAAGTGCTCAATTTTGTTATTTTGTAAGTAAATATATTCCAGAAGGCTAATCTTATAACATGTGCCTGGTTTTATTTCAATTATCACGTTTCTTTTCAGTTTCAGGTGGGACAGTTTTTGTAATAATTTCAGTATATTTATATCTAGACTACTCAGATAATTGTAGCTCAGGTCGAGCCATTCCAGTTCACGGACACTTGCAAATGTCGTAATGGACAATGAACTTATATTGCAGCCTGATAATCCAAGGTGTTTCAAGGACAGTGAATCGAATAACTGACGGTCATTTGGTATTTGGAGGTAATAGTTGTTGAATAAATATAATTTTTGGAGATTTGGTAAACCTACTAATGTATCAGGATGGAGGTACTGCAGTTCGTTTCCTTGCAAATATATGTACTTTAAATTAACCAACCCATAGAACACATCAAATTCCAAGTGCTCAATTCTGTTATGGGATAAGTCAAGATCTTTCAGATGGTTGACCATCACAAATGTCCCTGGTATTATTTCAATTATCTCGTTACGTGTCAAATTCAATACGGACATTTCTGGCAATACCTTCAATATATTTATATCTAGACTTCTCAGATAATTGTAGCTCAGGTCAAGCAATTCCAGTTCACTGACGTTTCCAAATGTCTCAAATGACACTGAACGTATATTGCAGAATGATATTTCAAGTTCTTTCAAGGATAGTGAATTGATGAAGTGAATGTTAGTTGGTATTTGAAGGCCATAGTTATTCGATAAATATAAGACTTGTAGCTTTGTTAACCCTTAGAACGTATCTGGATGGAAGTACTGCAGTTTGTTTCCTTGCAAAAATATATAATCTAAGTTAACCAACCCATAGAATACATCAACTTCCAAGTGCTCGATTAAGTTATTTGCCAAGTGAAGATATTCCAGACGGCAGTTCTTTTCAAATGTGCCTGGTATAATTTCGCTTATCTGGTTACCATGCATTGACACATCTGTCAACTTTGGAAGCCCGCTGAATGCTCCTACCTCTATTTTCTTGATGTTACAGAAGTTTGCTTCAATTATCTCCAGCTCAACCAGTACTTTAGAAACAAAATTGTCCTTTTCGAAAAGCCGTGTATTGTTACGATCAAGTACGAGTCTTCGTACGTGTTTAGGAAGGACTGAAGGAATACTGTTTAATCTTGAAACTGAACAGTTTACGAAGTATCCCTCATTCTCACACCTGCATTCCTCAGGACACTGTATCATCACACTAGCTGGCAGGATCATCAACCATAACCAGAATATAATAACAGGTGCTGCCAACATCAGTGACACCAACACCACAGTCAGCCTTGATGGCATGGCAAGCTGCTGT
>Ga0268261_10000492_pt1 | contig 24907 bp, 17 predicted proteins | sample TergutNc150P1_FD_190353 | JGI IMG/M metagenome (GOLD analysis project Ga0268261, IMG submission 190353) | Nasutitermes corniger P1 segment gut microbial community from laboratory colony in Florida, USA - Nc150 P1 (SPAdes) (version 2) | ecosystem: Host-associated > Arthropoda: Insects >...
ACAGATAATATACACTTTGGTTCTTTTGGAGTGTACGCGACCTTTGTAGCCGGAATCCTGAATTCAGTAAATGAGATCAATTTCTATGTTCTCTGTAATAAAAGGTTACATTAAGCAAACTATATTTAAAAATGTATTTCAGATAAACAGTACACCATTTTATTTAAGCCGCACGTAAAAAAAATTTTCCATTTATCGTCTGGTGAAAAGACAATTATAATAACATTTGAATCAAGATTCTTACGTGGAAAGATTCCGTCCAAACTAACGTTTGCATACGCTGTGCTAAACAAAATATGGTTATCGTCTCTGACTCACGGTATTGTGTGCATTAATAGTCGTGTATCTTATACCAGGAGTGAAGTGCTAAGGTCAAGAAATGGTTGTGTGTTTGAAAAGTACACTTGCGATTTGGATATGCCTAAGCGGCAGGCTAAGTGCAAAATATATTCAAAATAATGCAAAGCGCATCCTTAAAAAGAATGTCCTTTCTACATATTGTACTGCACTAAGAATTCCCACCGCATGTTTGGTGACCCTCAATGTCATCGTAAATTATGGGTAAAAAAGGGACCAGACAGTTTGAAATAACAGTGAGTTAATAAATTAGGGGTCATCTGTTTATGCCCTATCAAACTAAGCTATTTTGAAAAATAAATGTAAATTGTGTGTAAAACAGACCTACAAGTTTAAATTTACATTGTGTCAATCAATCGAGGGTAGCTGTTTAATGTCTAACCATACTCAACTATTGTGCATGCGTAGAGTCTGTAGTGTGGAAAAAATGTAAATTGTGTTAAAATCAGACTTGCAAGTTTAAAAATCACCTGTTTATAACTTAGGGTATCTATTTAATGCCCAAACAAACGAAGCTAAGGTGTAAAACTAATTATTAAGTGTAAAATGTGTTTTTAAAATTCCACGTTCTTGCTGTGTTGTGTGTTACAGCGAGTGTGGTTTCAAAGAAGTGCAAGTGCATTTCTCAGTATATTTTAAGTGGATTTTAAACGGTGCCATCGCAAATCCTTAGCTACAGTCGGGAAGTACAGCTTTCTATCTGAGTTCACGCTGACCTGTGTCAGCAAAGTCTCCATATCCGTTCATCCTGCAAGTTTTAACTCGGCAATGCGCTTGCATACAAAGTGTTCGTCGTATGCTTTTAAACACAAACTATTCGTTTCAATGTTCTTTTTACACAAATACATTTCTCGTAGTATTTTGTTTCAAGCCGTACAACATTTAAGCATCGTTCATCGTCTGTTTTTTAATCGTGTATTCTTACACGCATATAGCCGCGTGTTTTAAACTAAGCCTACTGTGCGTACTTAAATGTTATTCAGCGTACCTTTACATACATATAGCCGCGTGTTTTAGAAATTAGTTTATTGTCTGTTTAAAATTGCGTAATCTAAAATGCGTACTTATAAATATTACCACGTGTTTTAAAAATGTTCGTATTGTGTTTACATTTCTTTCAAGCCGTATACTAAAAACTATTTTCATTTATCGTTATACGCAGTGTTAAAATTTGTTTTTAATTGCTTAGGCAAAAGTGCGTACTCATACACATTATCGCAATATAGCAGCGTAAGTTTACATGTTTTAAAAAACTGAAACCTCTTTCTGCAGTACCTGTTCCTCGTATAGTTTACGTAGTTTTTAAGTCACGCGACTGTGTCTGGGCAGTTCGCCTGAGGCAAAGCTGACTCCGCTAAACGTAACTTTCCTCAACCTACCTGCAAAGGGTGTGTTTCCGTTCTGCACAAGTTGTAACACGCTTTCAAAGTGGTTGTAGCTCGTAACCCAAACGAATTAATTTCCTTACAAATGCATTTCACCCAAGCACTTTAGTATATCATGTTGCAGCAGCCAATGAAAATAAATCGACCCATGTTACCTGCTCCTTGAAACGTGAAACCTGTCTTGCAGTTACATTAAATGGACAGCATATTCCAAGGGATAACTGCCAAATACTTGGGCATCCATCTCCACCGCAGGCTGACATAGCAAAACACATATTTACCAAAAGAAAACAGCTTGGATTGAAACTCCACCGAATGTACTGGATCATAGGAAGAAAGTCGAAGCTGTCACTAGAAAATAAATTACTAACCTACAAAACTATTCTAAAGCCCATCTGGACGTACAGCATAACCCTCTGGGGTACAGTAAATAATTCCAACATCGAAATACTGAAACGATTTCAAAATAAAATCTTCAGATCAATCGTTAACACTCCATGGTATGTACCGAACACTATGTTACACACCGATCTGCAGATACCCACAGTTAAAGCAGAAATAACTAACTTCAGCACCAAATACCGAGAAAAGCTAATCACACATCCCAACGAACTCATACCCGCCCTACTAGTAGAAGAAGAGCCAAGAAGATTAAAACATTTCAAACCAACTGAACTAACTACAAGATTCTCATAAGCACCGTACAACACGTACGAGAACAATTGATTTGAGAATATGCAATGTAATATTACTCCACAAGCCATGCAACATTAGCGTAGGATATAAGGTTAAGTGTACTTATAGTCTGTAATAGACTGTGTAAGTGTATTTTTATTAATAATAATAATAATAATAATAAACGTATATATCTGTATTTATTTTCCTAATTACACTACCTCCTATTTTCTTAAAAAAGAAATGGTTAAATACGCAAGATTCGAACCTACAATATTTCGATTATGAGTCTAGAATCTTGTCGTTCAGCCATCTCTTTTACGCCTCACGGATAAGCAATAATAATAAGTCTTAACCTGCCCCATATTGGGTAGCAACTTTAAAATTAGCGCGCTAGTCGTCATATTGTAAAATGGCCACCTTATTCAAACAGGCGTCACCCTGTCTGGCGCGAAACGCGCCAAGCTGCCTGGTCGTAACTTATTCTACATACCAAAATAATTTACATATTAATTTCAATAATGTGCATAATAATGAAATCAGCCGATACATTTTTCATATAAATTAGATAAATAAAGATAATTTGCATATTAACTAGATCAATTTGCATATTAATTAAATCAGTTTTAATATCAATTAGGGGTGATACAAGGAAAGGTCATTGACCCCGCCATTTTTGTTTGCATGTGACGTCACTTTCGGCGGTATCCCCGCTTGCTTACCACTCTGGGGCCAACCCAGACACCTATAGAATGGGTACCGAGTCTTTACCGGGGATAAAGCTTCCAGGGCGTGGCTTTGACCACACACCCCATCAGCGCCGAAGTTAAATAAAGAGTAGAGCAATAACTCTACTCCCCATTTGGGCCTTGGTGGCCTGTTTTATGTTGAACTTTACTTTCTTACCTTTGCCTGTGTTACACTGTTAATTGTTTACATCTGTATGTATGCAGACAACTTGAAGAACCAAACCATATCGATGCATTATGTCTTTAGCTTACGTAACACATTAGTTTTTTTAATGTATTTACCGTGCATCTTGTGCAGGTTATTATCCAGGCCAACAAATGCACTACATACACACACATATATATATATATATAAACAATACTTTATATGAAAGATCACATATGAATATGTTTCACATTTGTTTGTTTGGATAATTAACCTCAGTTTTGCTTTAAGACGAGTTCCCATAAGTCGCGAAAAGCCCCTATTATTTTCTGTCTTGTCTGTCTGTCCGTCTGCAGGCATCGCTTCTGCTCCACTGGACAGATTTGTGACAAATTTGATGTGGAAGGCTTTTAAGAAAACCTGTAGAGAAAATTTCAGATTTTTTAAAATGGGCAGAATTGTCGTTCACTTTACAGAAAGGCCTGAGTACGTGTATATGGTTGACGGCAGTACGAAATGTTTCGTTGCTCAACAGCAGTACAACTGCCGCGTTTCCTTGGAAAGATTCAACAGTTTCATATTGACAGCGACATATGCAGCTAAACAGTACTATTTCGGTTCGGCTAAGAGAAGGGTTACGCGAACGCTCCAAACTGTTACGTCATACGTGCATTGCCTGTCTGTATTACTAGTAAGAGTGTTTAATGCATCTTGTGACAGATTTGGCATGGTACAATTTCTTTACCCCTAATATAAAGGTAAAGTTCGCCCTAGAACAGGCCACGAAGACCCAGAGGGGAAGTACAGGTATATCTCTAAATTCTTTCCTTAACCTTGGCACTAGGTAGGGGTGGGTGGTGAACGCCACGATCCGGCCGCTTTAACCTCGCGAAAAGGACCCGTTTCTCATTGTACGAGGATGTTCTATATGGTTCTCGGCCTAGTAATGTAAAAAGGAATTTATAATTTCAAATTTATTTTTATCTTTCAACGTAATCTCCCTTAAGATTAATACATTTATTCCAGCCATGCTCCAGCGCAATTATCCCGTCCCTGTCGTGTTTCTTCGTAAGATCTTCAAAATACCCCTGTATGGCTGCAGTAGTCTCTTGATTCGAGGAAAAACACTGACCAGTGAGGAAGATTTTGAGTTTTGGGAATAGATAGAAGTCAGAGGGAGCCAAATCTGGGGAATAGGGTGGATTTTCCAAAAATTCATATTTCAGATCCCTTAATTTTCTGATTGCCAAAACAGTTTTGTGAGCGGGTTCATTGTCCTGATGAAAAATGTTTTTTTTTTTTTGTAAACCGATTGTTTCTTCACGAATTTTTTCGTCTAGTCTGATTAAAAGATTGGAATAATATTCCGCGGTTATTGGTTTACCCTTTTCAAGATAGTCAATAAAAAAATGCCTTCAGCATCCCAAAACACCGATGCCATGACCTTTCCTGCTAATGGAACAGAACTTGTCTTCTTTGGCGCTGAACAACCGTCTTCTCTCCACTATTTTGACTGCTGTTTGGATTCTGGTACGTAATGGTGAATTCAGGTCTCATTCGTAGCAATAAATCGACACACAAAATCAGTTTTAGTTTTGTTAAAACGCTCTAAGCACTGTTCAGAGATTTTCATGCGAGTGAGTTTTTGATCTGGGAGTTAGCACGGCACCCATCCTGTGCAAAGCTTTTTCATATCCAATTCTTCATGCAAAATATATCCTACACGTTCTTTTGAAATGCCTATAGTCTCAGCAATTTCACGCACTTTCATCCGCCGGTCATCCAATACCAACCGTGCACTTGTTCAATGATTTCTAGTGTTGTTGCTCTTTTTGGACGTCCTTCATGTATATCGCCTTCAAGGCTGGTACGGCCACGTTTAAACTCGGCAGCCCATTTCTTAGTTGTTGAAAATGAAGGAGAAGAGTCCCCATAAACTTTTATGAACTTGGAATGAATTTCATATCTCGTTAAACCTTCCTTGACAAAGAATATTTTTTCGCACCTTACTCAATTTTATCCATTTTAAGGGATACAGACAACACTTCTGCTTCGGACAACTGTATAAAACAAACTACTTGATAGAATGACTTGCAATTTCACATGGACGCTTATGATAAATGTTCCAACTTAGGAAAAAATCTTGCCGATTGTTTTGCCATCTATGGTCGAGGCCGAGAACTTTTTATCCCACCTATTTATAGGAGGCTGGGTGGGCCCCAGGGGCGGTCTAGACGGGTGTGGAAGATCTCGCCACCACCGGGATTCGATCCCTATTCTTCCAACCCTTAGCGAGTCGCTGTACCGATTGAGCCTTACCGGCCTGTGTGCTTAACTCTATGAAGACTGAGAAATAAAAAATGTAGGGTAGTTTTGCGTCGATTGTTTCCCAGTACGTGAAAGGGTGCTTCATCGGAGGTACTAAGGCTTTATCCATTTGTTCTTATGAGTTGAGTGTCAAGACTAGGATGAGCAGGGATCATCTGTTAAAGACTGAAATTTAGTTTTAAATATTCTGATGATTCATTATCAGAAACACAACCAACAATTGTATATAGAAATACGTACATTTATTGTAGTATAAACAGTGTATCCTGCTATTTGTTTCAGCCACATATTGTGGCCATCTTCAGGGAAGTGTTCTCTGAATGATGTATTACACAGAACGTCACAGAAATTTAATTTTCAAGCATAAAGTGTCAAGTTCTAATAAAAATTTTAAAATTTGTTTTAAAGTATACAAATTGATGAAATTAATGCTAAAATGCGTATTCTTATGTTGTGTGTATGGTGACACCGTCCTGAAATATAATAAATTGTGTGTGTGTGTGGATGGTGGTTAAAATGGCGGTAACTACATAAAACTGTTCATTACAGCAAGTGTTTGAATTCAACAATTGCTGTAATAAACACGCAATTCGGCACAGATACTTTTACCAGTATTTTATATTTGTAAATTTTTTAACGTTCTGTTTAATATATTCATCAATAAAACACCTGCCTGTAGATGACCACAATAGTTGGTCGAAACTTGTAGGATGCTAAACTGTTTGTACTACAGTAAATTTACACATTTCTGTATGCGATTGTTAGTTTTGTTTCTAATACTGAAATTCAAGTTGTATGTAACAATCAGAGTACATATAACGTAATATTGTGGCTCGCTCGCGCAACCATTGTTGCAACCAAAACGGGACAGTGAATTTCCTTTGTATTATTGAGCTACTTCTGTCGCTGTTTTTTTTTTTTGCTATCGGAACGTAACAGTGGCTTCCCTTGGCATTGTTGCCCAGCTACAAAACACTTTATACTGTTGTTAATAGTGTGAACGTACTTAGTTCGTGCTTCGTGTAAATTTGCCAGTATTTTTGTCTGATTGTAGTGAAATTCAGATTTCATTGATGGATTTTCATAAAGGTCTCCAGTGTGAAATTTGACACAAATCCTGCCAGTGGGAGCCGAGCTGACATCACGTGGACGGATGGACGGACAATCCGACCATTATGATGAAACTATCGGCGTTTTTCACGATTTAACACGAACGCGCCTAAAATGTTTGTTCCCACCTCACAAAGAACGGCCCACGTGCACTGTTTAGACCATACGGTCGGTACTGCTGTTTGGTATAGCAAATGGTGTTGATTGTGAGAACCCTACAGAACAAACAAATACGCTGTGTTACAGGATTCAAAGTCGGTATGTGCTGCCGGATTCATTTAGTTGTCTGTCTTACGACAGGTTCAAAACCTTTTCCAAAGCGAGCTCAACCCAGTGCGATCCAGAGCTTCCTCCTTCAAGTGAGTGTATCCTCCCTTTCCTTAAGGTTATCCTATAGCTTCCTACGTCCTCTTCCTCGTCTTCCTGTCAATTCTATCCGCCCTTTTATATTTCCTTCAATAACCCGTTGTAGAAGGCAGTTTCTACGCAAAATGTGATCAATCCAATTCGCCTTCGATTTACGTATTTCATGAAGGATATTCCTCTGCTCCTTGACTCTAAGCAATATTTCTTCATTTCTCACATGAGCAGTCCAACTGATCTTTTCCATCCTCCTCCAGCACCACATTTCGAAACTTTCCAGGCGTTTCTGATCTACTGCCCAAATCGTCGAAGTTTCAGCACAATATAAGACTATGCTCCAAATGTAGCACTTCATTAGCTTCTTCCTTAATTCCAAGTCCAATGTGCAAGTTAAAAGGGCCTTCGTCTTGTTGAATGCAGCTTTAGCCATTTCGATCCTACGTTTAACCTTTTAAAGCCTACTGGTTACGTGATGCACCAACAGTTTAACATTCAACAACTGTACGCTCTGCCCACACTGTATTTATGTGTTTTGTATTTATCTGAGAACAAACAGCGACTTGTGTCACTTAAGCATAAACTGATTGGTTTTTATTACCGAGATGAAAATTGTTTACTGCGCGGTACGGACAGGGCCTTTAAATAAAGTAGTCTGTGCTTCGTCTTTAAATGGTTAATTTCTCAAGTATATCTTCTATCATTTGTTAAAATGCTACCCAATTATTTAAAAGATTCCACATTTTCTATTTGTTTCTTGTCTATCATAATATTTACTGGGAATGGTTATCTTGAAATTCTCATTACTTTGTTTTTTCCACATTCAATTCCATTCCATAGCATCTTCCAATTTCAATTAGTTTATCAATCATGTCCTGTGGCACCTTTTCTTCCTCAGCCAGTAACACAAGGTCATCTGCATATTTCACAGTGTGAACGATTTGCCCGCCTATTTTGAAGTCTTCAAACCCTTCCAGAGTTTTCTTGGTAAGGCATTCGCTGTACAAGTTGAACAGAGTTGGTGACAAACAGCATCCTTGTCTAACTCATCTTCCAATCTTCACACTTCTTGTCTCGCATCGGTTCACTCGCACTTTAACGCTCTGAGCCATGTACAAGTTGCTAATCAATCTTCTTTCACGCCAGTCAATACCAGTTTCCCTTAGGATCTGCATTAATTTGGTCCAGTTGACTCGGTCAAACGCCTTCTGCCGGTCTATGAAGCAAACACTTAGTTTCTCTTCTGTCTCCAAGTTTCGTTCTGATATTATTCTCAGCATCCCAGTTGCATTCCTAGTTCCTTTTCTTCTTCTTAATCCAAACTGATCTTCTCTGAGTAAGTCCTCAATTTTCTTTTCAATCCTTCTTCTAAGTATCCTTACTATTTTTTGCTGTATGTGCGATAAGGCTGATTGTGCGATGGTCGCTGCATTTTGTAGCTTGTGGCTTCTTCTTTAAGGCAATAATTGTAACTTCTGTGAACTCCTTGGGCCACTCGCTGCAGGATATGGTATATATATTTAACACTGGGTTTTAAATCGTTAGTATTTATGTACTTTGTGACCCTGCCGGGTTTACACCTTATATAATGTCAGTAAGGAATTATGCATTAATGCAGGAGCACTGGTCTGATAGAAAGCTTATAAATAATTCCGGTCACTGCCCAATGAAGATTCAAACCAAGTCCATTCACATGGAGGAGCAGTTTTTGTCTTCGTGGTCCAGTAGGTGACTTGCGTAACATGTGTCCGGAACAGAGCACTGATGTGCTGGTGGTCTGGAATCATATGCTGAGAATTTGGTTTGGATCTGTTGACAAGTTTTCTTTGAACAGGCTCTAAAAAGAAGAGTGACTTAAATGCCATTTGGTTTGCAGCACCACGTTATTTTTATGTGCAAAATGTTTGTTACTGCCTTGCTGTTAAAATGTAATGTGGGATCTTTATTTAAACACAAAACAGACCCTCACCACGACTTGGCAGTTAAATTTTTATCCCAGTAAGTCACTTCTTACATGAACATACATTTTAGTAAACCAGAATTTCATGTGCCTAGAAAGATGTTATCTCTTAATCAATAACAAGGAGGTTATTTTGGAAGCACGACTACAGATCTCTTTTGTGTTCCCAGGTTCAGGACCTGATTTGTGTTGTGAAATGTGAGTGCTGGGACCGTTTTTGGTCGCACTTTTGTAGACAATTTTAACGCACATGTGCTGCGTTAACGTCATATGGGTATGTCATGCAATTGTTTGCCCATTGATTTTAATGCACATATGTAACTTGTGAGTTCCCGTGAATTTGCCCAACTTGTATGACTGATAGGTGTGTCTTAACTTTTTCTGCCTGTCAATATTTTCCTCCATCAACCTGTCTGAGTGTCTGCTGGTATGTTTTCATCTATGTCTGCCTGCCACTTCCTTCTGTTTCTCTGTGACTGTCTAAAATCTTTTTCCCCCCTTTCCCACATACTTATGACTTCTGTGAGTTTACTGCCAGTTAGTGACCACTATGAAGAACCTTTATTGGCTAGTTGTGAAAAATTTACTTGTTGTGTCACTTATTCAACAAATACAATGGCATTCTAAACAATGGTTAGAGGCAAGTAATGTAATTTATTTATTTTTCATTGTTGTTTTGTATAAAGTGTATAAGCACAGGGACAATAACTTCAACTCATGCCAGGAGGACGTTTTGAGCTGTAGATTCATGTTTTGTAAACTTCAGTTTTAGATTCCTGGTTTAGCCACTTTATAAGGGACCCCAGCACCCAGGAGGCTGAGTAGGCAGGCACCAGAACCGGCTTGTCATCTCTAGAATTAGCCGTAAGTAATAAGAAGACAGTTCACAATCCTGAGCTGTGTGAAAATGGCATTCATTAAACTAAATACATAATACCGAAACACATGTCATAAAACATTGTTTCAGACTCATCCTTCTTATCCAACTTATCTCCATTTTTGGATTACTAAATCCAGTAGGCCTAGTGATAGATGAGAGAAACGAGCAGGGAGTGTGATTATTTAGATCCTGAAGCTTGCAAAGCAGTCATAATAACTCTTTTATTTTAGTGCCTTCAAAGTTGAAAAAATTGGAGAACATTAAACAAAAAATAAATTTATGCAGTGTTTAAAAAACCCGCTGTAACGGACACAATAAGGTTAAATAGATTACGTTGGTTTGGGCCTGTACAGAGAATGGAAGAAAATTGAATTTCCAAAAAATTATTATATGTGAATTTGGAAAAAATGAGGCTGAGAGGTAGACCAAGAAATGGATGGGAAGATTAAGTGAGGGAGTATGGAAAACTAGTTGGTGGAGAAGGGTGGAAGGAATGGGTATATAACAGAGAGAAATGGAAAAGCTCCTGAGAACGACAAGGAATCGTCGCATTCTGCATATGCCAATGGAATAAATGAATGAATGGAAGTTGATTAAGCATTTGTGAGCAGAAGCGATAAAGCCTAGTCTTCCATACCTACCCACCTATTGATATTACTGCTTTCTCATATTTTGTCTGTAAGGAGCCAATTTTGTGTAGATTCTATAAATGTTTAAAGTGCCACTTTGCCTTTAAAGCCACGGCATATTGCTGTTCCTTGCTGGTCAACTGTGGGCTGAGGTAAAGCCTAGCACAGAGTTGGCATTTAAATTGGACCAGCAGCGGATACAAGTGTTTTTATACTTGGCACTTATTGGTAAAATCTGTTGGACATAGCATGAAAATTGTACTGTTGCAGTGTTTGTAGATTTTAACTTCAAGTATATATATATATATATATATATATATATATATATATATATATATATCACCCTACCAAATTTCACAAATTTGTAGTGATTTATTAGTTATCAACTTTAAACTGGATTTTTCACATTGCTTCCTTGTTTTAATTTTTGCATTGCTCTGGATTATTGCTGAACAATCATTTCGTATTTTTCCAGTGTGTATTGCCATATACCATTTAGTACCCTACACAAAATGGCACTACCACCTCCGAAGTTCAAGTTTTTCCACTGTGGTATTCCTACTGATCATAGGAATATAAACGTACAGGTGTGTGGTATCCTCCAGTGGCATAATGTTCATAGTAAATTTTGTTACAATGTGTGCAGGTGAAATTAACCCTATCGATGCCAGTAAGCTGGGACAGTCTAAGCTTTAAATGGTCTCAGCCTACTGTATTCCTCTTGGCCTTAGCCGTGTTCATTCACTATCATGTGAGATGCAGGAGGTAATGTAATAAGTGAGTGAAACTGGAAGAATGCAGTAAGTTTATCCTTCGTCTTGTAGGCAGAATTGGTGTACCTTTGTGCAGAGCTGATTGACGCTAAAGTACGGAATTCTGTTCTTGACTAAGAGCTGAACACACTGCTGCTACATCTGCACGCCTCACCGCTACAGCATCTGCCTGGTGTGCACACAGAAACCGATGCAGAGCGAATCCGCAGGAGATTAGAGGGGGAACTGCAGCAGTCTCCGACATGTCACTCACAGAAGCCAGTCTGCTTTTTGCAAGATATGCTGTACATGGTCACAACTTGTACTCTGATATGCCAGCCATTTATTATTTACCTAAGACTTTTCCTAGAGCCACATTACATTACCTGGTGATATATGTCAGCCGTAAGGGCTGTGTGCAGGAGGAGGTTTATGGGTTAAAGTTCTCCAAGGAAAGAGATGTATTAGGAATGTTAGCTGTATAGTTCAGTAAAGAGCTGCCTGCCTCTCTGGCAAATTTCCCATCATTATAGTCCGGGAGCCTAAGAACATACATATTTACATAGAGAGAACTATAATTTTGCGAGGTGTTTGATGTGGGTGTGATACTTGGTCTTTCACATTAAGGGAAGAAAATGGGCTGGGGTGTTCAAGAATAGAGTGCTGAGGAAAATATTTGGGCCAAAGAGTAAGACTGGAGAAAATTTCATAATGAGGAGCTTTGTGATTTGTGCTTGTGTAACGAAATCTTCAACGCCATTATGTTAAGATTCAAATTTGGATTTATATTTCGAAACTACAAGTTCTATCACTTGTGACACCAGGAAATGATGTCACTTTCTTACCGCTGTCACAGCATACCATAGAAAGCCGTACAATTCCTCATAGTTCGAATAATTTGAGCCCAAGAGAGTGACATGACCTGAGGAATTCATTAGCTGTTATTTTGCTTCCATAAATGCTACTGATTTTGGTTAATGAACTCACTCACTAAATACTCATCAAGACGATTAGACTACCACAGTACCGGCTGTCGCGTATCATCAGAGTTACAAAATCAGAACTATATCTACGAAGAGAATAATTAATTTGTGCACGATTATTGTAAAGTTTTACTGAGCTATGACAAACTTCGTTCTCATCATTTCAAAGGTAAGACGTACTAACTGTTTTAAACTAACCGTGTCTAATTAACTGTAATTAATTCAGTAACTTCTGATTAGAGCATTTTATCGTGATGAGTAACTTTAGGAACTAACTTAGAAATTCATTTAACTAAATTCCAAATTGAATCGCAACATAAAGAGGCAAAATAACTATTCATATAACCAATCAGATTAACAGTTTCGGTATAACTATTTTACAGTGAACTAATTTCTATTAATCTCCTAATTGTTGTGTAATATCAGCTTGTTAACTTCTTTATTATTTTACACTTACTCTTTTATAGATTCGAATATATATTGACTTTTATATTTAAAGACGGAAGTCTGTGAATGATTGCTAGTTTATCCTTGTGTTCCAAAAATCTTTAATTTAATAGACAACCTTCTATATGGTGGCAGCATTTTACCGTCAATAATGGTAAGTACGAAGCCTCGTCATCCCGCTACCATCTCCCCCTCATTAGTGTTTAACCAAACAGAACTGATAGAAATTCCATATCTTTCGGTGGGGCACTACAAAATTGGTTTGCAGCGGTAGTATATTGGTTTGCGGTGGTGATAACTTTTCTAGCGAGATATTTTCTGTGGAAAATAGGATTAACTTCACTTTCACGATTAGTAACGTTACTTAGAAGTGAGTCAAAATAGAAATATCGCGACAGGAATTAAGCCGGGAATATTTCGAATTTTTTAGATAAATTAATACGCACTTGTTATTTAGACATGGCCGATCGTCTGCAAGCAGAGTTAGCGCAAACGAGATTAGAGTTACAGCAACTAAAGAAACGTATGGAAACGGGCGCAGTGACAGTCCACAAAGACCTCTCCTTGGTCTCGTGGATTCCCAACTGGTCAGGCTCACACTCTACATTTTCCCTAGAGGAAATTTTTTCTAGCATTGAGTCCTCAGCTAAAATTGCAAACTGGATACAAACAGACCAATTACAGATCGCCATTTTGAAATTAAGTGGAGGTGTTAAAACCTTTTATCATGGTTGTGTGGAACTTCATACTAAGAAAACAAATTGGCAAACGTTTAAGGAAGAATTCACTTCAAGATATAAGGAAGTCCACACGGACCAATATCACTTTACCAGATTGCAAACAGCTTGTCAAACGAAAAACGAGGGACCCCAGGAGTTTCCTGACAGGTGTCGTGAATTAACACAGAAAATTACGCGCTGGACGACCCTGTAGCTCAGCGCGTGCATTGTGAAAATGCATAGCGAATGCTATTAGTAAGCTTCGTTTCTGGACTGAATGGCCCGGTTGGAAAACATACGAGTTATGCATCCCCTAGTTCAATGCACCAAGCTTTACAGATTGCTTTGGCAGTAGAACAAGCCGCGAAACAGGACAGATTTAGCGAAAGTTTCGATACCGGATTTGAAAAATCGGTACGGTTAACGTCACAGCCCCGAGTAGCACGTATGCAGGAAGCAGTAGGACGCGGCAAACTGCTGACGCCCGAGCGAGTAGCCGAACGCACGGTCAGCAATACATGGCCAGTAGATATTGAGTTCAAAGCTCCAGGAACGCGCAGAATAGAGAAGCGCTAAAATGTTACGAATGCGAAGGTGTATGGCACTTCGCCAGAGAGTGTCCTACACGGATCAAAAGGGAAGCAAAAAACGCGGACTCGCCGACAAAAAGGGACCCGGGCGAAGCCCCAAGTCGCCCACGTTTCTCGGGAGAAAAACCCCCGTATGCTGCATGGCGGGAAGACAAACGGGAGGCAAGAGTTTCGGAAAACGACAACGAGGCGTGAATTAAGACATCTCCTTCCGCCTCACAGTCCCCGAAAAAGCTGTCGATAAACCCCCAGTTAGTATTGCATTGGAGTGCGGTAATCCTTTAATTTCTGTCTGTATAGAAGGCATATCGGGAAGTCTGATTTTATACACAGGTTCGAATGTCTCGATATTACAGCCTGGTATTTCGAGCAGTGACGTCAAGGTCACTGATGCGAGGCCATACGGAGTGACCGGTGAGGTTCTCAACATAAAGTGGCAGCAGACAGTTTCATTTCGGTTAAACGAGCGCGAATTTAAGCATACATTTTATAGTGTTCACTCCCTACTGAAGCCGCTGGTATTATAGGGACAGAATTCATGACGCAAACAGGCGCCATGATCGATTTCGATTGTTGCAAATTGTTGCTTAATAACAGTGGCAGGAGGCCCCGAGTACACAGTGATACTCATACAGGCCATAGTGCACTCACGATTTTCGCAGTAGGCAAAGAGGTACACAGCTCTCAACCTAGTACACGGGAGGCGCGACAAGCTAAGGAACAGCTAGCATCCCGCCCCCACTGTGGGATAATTACCCAGGGCAAAACTTGGCTTGTCAAAGCCAAAAAAATGTCACCCATGCACCCCGATGCCGTCAGGTGATGGGAAAAGTGGAATTTGAAAAGGAACAAAGGCCTGCCACAAACGTACCAATCAAGCCCCCTAGGAAAAAGAAACAGGAGGCCCTGAAGCAAAAGTTATTACCAGGTAAACTAAATAAATTAGCAGAAAAAGAGGGACAAAATATTTAGCTTGTAGTCGAACCCAGAATTGGGTCTGAATAGGCCAGGTTGACGCTCTGAGCCTGCACGTTGGTGCCATCTTACAGGAAGGAATCCTGGATAGGAAGAGTATCTTCCAGGAACAAGCTAAAGACGCCTTTTGGGCAAAACAAGTAGCCAGAGCGAATAAGAAGTCGTATCTGAACAACAAATTTTGGTATGATCGCAAAGCTAAGCAGCGAAAGTTCGAGGTAAATGACTTGTTTTATCTCTATAATCCGGCTATGAAGCCAGGACTCTCACGATATTTCCGAAAACCGTGGTCTGGATTATACACAGCTACTAAAAAGATTTCTGATGCGAACTACGAAATCATAGATCAAAACAATAAGTCCCAAGTTGTGCATGTGAACCGTTTGAAAATTGCTCATAATACTGATCTTTGGAAACCTAAGCAGCATAGAAACGCTACAAATAAAACGCGTGAAATAGTGAAAAATCCCTTAGATGAAGAGGAAGAAGATGAATTTAGAATTGGGTCATTGCCAATGGAAATTCCAAACTACTCCGACAGGACTTAGTCTGAATCCTCTCTTGTTCAAACTCCAAACACTCCTGACCCGGTCCAAGAAATGGTAGAAACCCCCCTCTCAGAAAGGGTTGATCAAAATTACCGCCCTCCAAGAACCCCGATCCCGTCGAGAACTGCAACCCACAAAAACAGAACCTCCCGTTACCAGGTCGAGAATGAGAATAAAGTCACGAGAAGAGTAAAATTGTGATTAATAATGCGAGTCAGGATTTATGCTTCTTTACGTTACGTAGACCGTACAACAATGTAATCTGTGTCTGTTACAGGATGTCTTGTGTATGTAGTAGCAGAACCCTTTGTGCAACCACTAAACCAGTGTTGTCCTTTTGAAAGAATCTGATATTTTTCTGACGAGAGAAACTTGGCGCATCGCCTTAGATCTCAATCTAAGTACGTATAACGCAATAATTTCTACGGTAAAAGCGGACATTTCCTCTGTTGAACTACAAAAATGAAAATTTACCTCCGTTTCTGAATTTAGACAGATTGAAACACAACTGAAAATTCTGGAGCATAAACTTAATGATTTCTGTCAGTTTTTGCCTCTGTTAGATCGTCGGCGCAGTATATTAGGTACTGGTAGTACTATTTTAAGGACGATGTTGGAGACCGCATTTCTTGCAGGTCTCGATAAACTGCATAACATTCTCGACGAATTGGAAAATTATAACTCTGACTTACTACACTCATTATCCAACCGAGTATCATACGTGAAGAAACTTGATACTGTTACAGGAATAAATTCCCAAGCTATTGCAAATTTGACAACTATAATCAAGGATAACCTAGTACATTCACACGAAAAGTTTAAAATATAACTAAACACAGCATGGCGTCACTTTACGGTACAAGTACAGAGTACCCTATATACAGCGGTAAGACAGATAGAATTCTCTTAACTGCAGTCGACCCAACAATTAGATAATTTATTTGACGCTGTACAATGTGCAATCCATGGCAAATTGCCTATAAAACTTGTTAAGCCTAAAATGTTACAAAACATTTTGAGAAACGTAACCCTACACCTTCCAGAAGGGTATTTCTTACAATCTATTGTTGTAGCTTCCATTAATATCGTACATTTTTGCATATATACGTTTCAGAAGATTTGGTCTGAAACCAGTTTCACCCCAAATCTTCCCTTAAGGTGGGAAGGATGTAACGAAATCTACACCATTATGTTAAGATACAAATTTGGATTTATATTTCGAAACTACAAGTTCTATCACTTGTGACACCAGGAAATGGTCAGTCACTTGCTTACCGCTGTCACAGCATACCATAGCAAGCCGTACAATTCCTCATAGTTGGAATATTTCCAACCCAAGAGAGTGACATGACCTGAGAAATTCATTAGCTCTTATTTTGTCTCTATAAATGCTAATGATTTCTGTTATTGAACTCACTCACTAAATACTCATCAAGACGATTACACTACCAGAGTACTGGCTGTCGCATATCATCAGAATTAGGAAATTAGAACTACATCTACGAAGAAAATAATTAATTTGTGCAGGAATATTGTAAAGATTTACTGAGCGATGATAAACTTCGTTCTCCTCATTTCAAAGGTAAGACGTACTAACTGTGTTAAACTAACCGTGTCTAATTAACTGTGATTAATTCAGTAATTTCTGATTAGAACATTGTATCGTGATGAGTAACTTTCGGTACTAACTTAGAAATTCATTTAATTAATTCCAAATTGAATCGCAACATAAAGAGGCAAAATAACTATTCATATAACCATTCAGATTAACTGTTTCAGTATAACAATTTTACAGTGAACGATTTTCTAGGAATGTCCTAATTGTTGTGTAATAACTTGTTAAATTCTATATAATTTTACACTTACTCTTTTATAGATTAGAACATATACTGACCTTCATATTTAAAGACTAAACGCTGCGAGTGATTGCTAGCTTATCCTTGTGTTCCCAAAATCATTAATTTAATAGACAATCGTCCATTTGTTAGCAGCTTTCTACAGTCAATACTGGTAACTACGAACTCTCGTCATCCCGCTACCATCTCCCCCTCTTTAGTGCTTAACCGAACAGAACTGATAGAAATTCCGTATCTTTCGGCGGGGAAATACACTTGTCATGAAATTTTATTTAGTTGATGAAATCAAAGAGGTTGAGATGGGGAGGCATGTGGCATGCATGGGGAGACAAGACAAGCATACAAGCTTTTGGTAGGAAATCCAGCAGGAGTGAGACCACCTGGAACCCCTAGGTGTAAATGGGAGAATAATATTAAAGTGGACTTAAATAGGAAGGTAAGTGTAAACTGGATTAATCTGGCTGAGTATAGACACATGTGGTGGATTGCTAGGACATGACAACAAACCTTCAGGTTCCTATAATGGTTAGATTTTTTGTTTTATTCCAACAGACCATAATTTTAATTTCAGGAAAGATTGCTTAGTAGTGTGTGAGAATCGTTAATTATACTATTATTGTCTTTGGCGTTAGTCGTTATCTGGGGTGTATATGATGTTCACAACATTCTGGATGGCTGGCATACTCCTGTTTTTCCTTATGCTGAGACATAACTGGAGTTAATAACAGTGATCATTGTGCATTGACCCCAGTAATGTAATACTTAGCATAAGGGCCTGCTGTTGAAAAGGTCTGAAATTCAACCCCAACTGCTGTCAGAAAAAAACATTTAAAAGTTTCTGCAGCTCTTTACTGGTTAGTGTGCAATCCTGATATTGCCAAGGGTCTTGATTTAATTCCAACAGCAGTCAATTGCCCAAAGATGAAAATAAAGCCATCGGATGCACCGCCACACGTATCGTACATATATGACATTGGAAAATGTCCAGTGTAATACTCATATAGGTAGGAATGATTTGAAGTTGTCCCTTGGTTTCATTAAGCATCACACCATGAAAATGTATGAGGAAGGAAGGTACTGCTGCACTGGATGGAGGTGTGTGAACTTCACACCTAAACTCTTAACACCTTGCCGTCGGGCCACGCAGAAATGCGCGTTTACTGTCCCATGAGTTGTTGACGGGTCACGCATTTCTGCGTTTTTTTACGCGACGTCTTGCACATGCGTTTGCCACTTGGTCTGTCTCACTTATCGCTTTAAGGTTATCGCCAGCTAGATGCAGGATGCTTGGGTGTCAAGTTACAAACAAACAGACCGGTCCTGACCCCCTATTTTTAGAACCATAAGACTTCAACAAAGACACCTCTCATTCAGATACTCTTTCTGTTTTCCTTCAGTTGCTATCATGGCTCTGTGTAGGAATGTTCTGCAAGAGGACGATATTTTGTGAGTTATATTCGGATACACGTTCTGATGTCTCGGATATAGTGATAGTAAAAGTTCGGACAGTGACATCCCCACTAGCTCACGTAAACAATTGCAATCTTCTGTCGTAGTTGTTACTAGTGACAGTGAAACAAGCACAAAAGAGTTAGAAAGTAGTGATAATATAAGAAGTGATATGTGTTGTTAAATGGATAACTCGGATACTAGAAAGAGGACGGCAAGCGCTTGAAAAAGGGCAGTCAGCGTTCCGGAGAAAAGATGACGTAATGGTGCAAGTGTGGAAGGATTGAAGACTTGTGCGTATGATAAGCACGATCCATGATGAAACAGTTGTAAGCACAGGGCGGAAAGACAGGAAAACATATATGGAAATAAAGAAACCTTATGCTGTTGTCCAGTAAAATAAATTCATGAAGGGTGTAGACAGGGCAGACCAGTACCTCAGTTATTACTCATTTTTGAGGAAAACTGCAAAATGGTCGAAAAACGTGGTACTGTATCTGCTGAACTGTGCTCTTTTTAAGGCATTTTGTGTGTATAGGACACTAAATACAAACAAAAAAGTAAAGTACAAGAACTTCCTGCATGAGGTAGGATGGTCGTGGACATAAGAAGTCCAGGATCGAAGTGAGTCCGATTCTAACGACCTTCAACAACCAGAGAAGCAAACAACACCAAGGGGACCTAAACAGGAACGGCCATGCAGACTCTCCGGTGATTTCAGAATACACAAACTTGAAAAAATTTTTGGTGGTGGGGAGGGAAAAAGGAAGTATCCTGCAGGACAGTGTAAAGTGTGTGCTGCACATAAGAAGCGAAGTGAAACTAGATACATGTGTAAATTCTGGGTTGTTCCGTTTCACAAATGGTCTTGTTTCGAGAAATACCATTCAGTGACGAACTACTAGACTATCTGCATGCAGCTTCTGTAGTCTGGGGCTCACGAGCGTAATCTACAGTGTCAAACCGTAAGTAAGAATATGTTATGGCGTTTAACATTCAAAGCGTTTAAAAGGTCCGGGAACGGGGGTATTTAATTAGAAGACCATCCGGTCGGCAAAGTGTTAAGATCTGGAGGAAGATACTGCACTGAATTTTGGTTAGAGACCCCAAAGAACGTGTGAGTGGTGTAGAAAAAACATGTATGAAAATAAATGTGCTTTGATTGTTGAGATTATCATAGTATTCATATCAATGTTACAGTATGTTGTGGTGTTATGCTATGCAATTTTGTTGGTAGCTACAATCATTCGTGAGGAACCAGCATGATTCTTTTAATGTTATCACATGAGAGAATACCATAATTATTACCACATAGTAGTGATCTAACCTACAGTGTTTTGTGCACACTTTAGTAAAATAAGAAATAATTACTGATGTAAAAATGTCACTACTTATGAGAACACCTTAGTTCAGTTTGGAACTTTTATGCACTTTTATACAAAACACCTAAAAGTATAAACCATGTAGTTGTACTGTCATCAGCACTTAAATCTGTGTTGGCTGCTGGGTATGATGGTCTCTCTGAAGGCAACCATATCCTTATGGGAGCCCTTCAAGTTCATGGCTTTTCCGGTTATATCACCAATTATACGTACAAAATATACTTACAGTGGTTGTGATACATTACACAAAGACAGGCGTATATCACTTCACATGGATCGACCTGTTCCCAAAAAGTGAACAAAGGTAAATAAAGAAGTTGTTTCTGTCCCCGCCCTGGAGGTATTAGGGGGAGTAGAAGTGCAGTTGCACATGTTCTTAACCTTGGCAGTAGTCACCTACATACCTTGGCCACTTTACCCTGTCAAAGCATGCTTGAACCGTTGAATAGGAGGTTGAATTATTGATAACACAATGACGATGTGTCATCTTAAAGTTATGTGGGATATTTCGGGATTTGTTTGTAGGGACAACCACAGTAACACACATACATATGTGTGTGTATATATATCTATATAATATTTATTTTTTTATAGTAGTCAGATGTGACTGTTGTTTAGTAGTCGTGAGTTCGATGCGTTGACCTGTCTTCGCTACGCGTGCTCAGTTCGTGGCGACGGCTCGGATAGAGTGCGAATTGCAGAGCGCAGCAGGTAGCGTCACCTTGGCAGGTGGCCGTGCCGTGCCGAAGGCTGCTGCTGCCTGCTCGACTGAGCAGTGGTGTGTCCCGGTCCACAAGGCATCGTGGCCAGGCAGTCTGGTGTTTCTTCTTTGTTGATGTATCGGTTTGCTGTTTCTTCTTTATGTGTGTTTCCGACAATTTACTCTTTTGACTGATTCCTGTTGAACAACCAAAACCAACCAAGGATCTAACTGAGGGCCGAGGCTTGCGTGTAGCGCAATTCCACTTCCCTCGGCTTGTATAGCCATTCCTGCGTTAACGGCATTGCTGGGCTCAGTAAGAGACACCTAGAACTATAACAGGGCTTATGCTTACGCTAACGATTTCCGGTCGCGGCTAAAAACTTCGACGCGAGTATACTAAGGTCCATTGCTTACGTAGCAGTAGGTCCTATTTGGGAGGGAAAACTTGTTGGGAGTTTTTTGGGATTCGAACCCAGAGTGGACAAACTAGAGTTAACGCTACACTAAACGCGTAAAAATTAACACCTACTTTGGGAGGAGTGCGGGCCGTGCCCTGACTTTGCAAGTGTTACCCTCGCATTTGCCTTACGGCTGAAGAAATTTACAGGAAAATTTCAGGCAGGTTAGCCGAAAAATGTGCCAATTGGCGGCGGTCGATATGTCCGCGGTCACCTCGGGGAACCTTGTCGAGTTTTCGATGCTGAGTTCCCCTTATTAGGCGACGCAGGTCGACACTTGGTAAGCTCAAGTGTGCCAAGTTGCTCAGCTTTCAGGTTCCCAATATAAGGTAACTTCGATTCGAATATCTCAGAGATCTGATGTGTTCGGAGAAGTAGGGGACTCCAAAATCTTTGTGAATTTGCGAAGACAATTGGACTCCAGTACTTGCAGTTTATTGATATGGGAGCGAGCGGCGGACCTCCAAACGGGACACGGAGTCTATCATGGGACGGATGAGCTGCTTATACAGCAGAACAACATTCCTGATGGAGGGACCGCCTCTCCTGTTCAGGAGAGATCCAAGCGTTCCCAGTCTCTACCGCTTTCTTTCTCACCTGGTCGATATGTTTCGACCAGTTGAGCCTTTTATCAAGCGTACTCCAAGATAACGGACGTCGTCGACCCATTGGAATGGCTCCCGAAGTGCTGTACTGCTCGGGGTTTCAGGTTGCGCCCACTGGTCTTGGCGAAGAGAATCGCGGAGCTCTTCGAGACATTGATGGCGATCCTCCATTCACTCAGCCACCGCTCTAGGTCACTGAGGTAGGTCGCCAGGCATTTGACGAGCAGCGCTGGCTGACGGGACGTAGCTATGACACCCGTGTCGTCCGCATTGAGAGCCAGTTCGACGTGGCGAAAAGACGAGGGCATATCGTTTACATACAGACTGAATAGAATGGATGAGTTAATTCCACCCTGAGCCACGGCAGCCCGCATGCAACGACTAGAATATGTGGCAGTTTTGAAGGACGCTTCGAACGTCCACCCATTCAGGTACGAGGAGTAGTAAGCACGCCCCTTGCGGTAGACATGACATTTGTATTTTGGTGTAGGGGTAACGGTGGAGGTCAGGCTCTGTCCGTCTTGATCCCCCTGGATGGGTGATCGGCAGTATAGTTTTGGGTGACGTTGATGTGTGACCCGCGCGCCATAAGTTGGGGATTCATGTAGTGTGTAGTGGTGGAGGTAAGATCCACGGATTAATAAAACTCCCTGGATGAGTGATGGGCAGTATAGTTTGGAGAGGATGATGTATGGTGCGCCCTAGGTTTGGGATCCGTGGAGCTGAGCTGCGTACGCCATGTTTAACTTAAGAGATCGTAGAGGTTGGTAATAGTGGCGCCATACATATTGGTATAGTTATTTAGACCTGAAGATAAGTATGGTGCCGGAATGTATGTGAAGAGTACGTTGTTTTGTTAGCCGTGCACGTGGAATGAGTTTGGTTCTTCGAGATGCGGCACGAGGCTATTGCGCAAGACCATGACAAGTGAACATGTTCCAGCATGTTCCAGAGTGTCGTAATGCTATGTGGTGAAATCAAGCTAGTCAGCCTGCTGCGATGAACAGATTTCTTGGAATTGGGTTGTGCAATGCTTATGTTTCATTTTCAAAAGTATGGAGTCAGTGGAAAATGGAGTGTTGGTGATGAAACTTATGTACTGAAAAAGCCCCACGTTTGCATGATAGCTGGAGTTTAGCATGTTACCACGTGTGGCCAAGTCAGCGGTTATAGTTGTAGTATAATGAAAGAGTCTTATAAAAGCCGACTACGTGGAAACCTCCATATCTTCTTTGGAAGCCTACTACAGACCTCGTTACTTCAAGAACTTTTCTCGTCGCTACTTCAAGAACTTAAACTTTTACAGTTTCAAGAATCATAATTTAACATCTTCATCATCAGCAGCAACTGATAAACGGTAAGTGAACCACTTTAATATTATTTTGCATGAGATTTCAGAATCGTCCCGAACTGTTAAACGTGTAAACTGTAAAGGAGTAATTTGGGATTAGGGGTTTCCTTACATACTAGAAACAAAAGACCGTTAACCTTGTTTTAGCTTTTATTAATGACAGATTAAAGAGGTGTAGACTAGCCGTCTACAGTGTCAAATCCAATAGGCCTGAATCTGTCTTTGCGATATTTTACACATTCACTGTAAAACACAGGTCCCTTGACAAATCGGACGTAGACACAGTACGGTGACCAGTATCCATGTTCTTGAAACGCCTTATCTTCTGGGAGCCAGCCTTGAAGCCAGATCCCGCAATGGAAACACACCGTTTGTTTGTTCCACCCTGGTACAGGACAAAGGAGAATAATGAAAACCTGCCCTCCACATACCGTGTTAGCTAAAGGAAACGATTTTAAAATTAGTTAACGCACCGTCGAAGAAAAATCCTGCTTCAGCCAACGAAGCGGGTGTGGGACCCGTCTCCGGCCAGACGACGTGCTTGAAAGAATGTAAACGGTCGATGAGTTCACAATATTCGGTGTGTTTTGGTCCCTTTCAAATATTTACAACCTGTTTCAGTACAAAATTTTCTTGTAGTTGGCGGTTTAGGTGTGCATTTCCCATGGTGTCCGGCCTCACATCAATAGACAGAACAGGAGCCTCCTTATGCACAGCGTCGGAATTGAAACTGTTTTCCATGATTAAGCATTTCTAGATGAATTAAAGTGTCTTTTATAGTAGCGTGCAAAGCGTAAATCAGAGCTCTCTGATGGTAGGAAATACTAATAATCTAACTACAGAGTAACATGAACGTTTATTTTAATATAAATGCTTTTAGTTCTTCATACAGCTGGGGGTACTGAATATGTTTGCTGTAGTAGGGCTGGGGCTCGATATATTCATTAGAAGTCAAGGCTGATATGGAATATGTCACGACATCCATCATAGCCGCACTGTATCTTGCCAACTGATCGGTTACTATATGCATGATAGAACTTAGGTATTGCAGTTCATGCATCTTGAAGACGAATTGTTTGCGTTGCTTGCCAGGCCCAAGATGCATGAATACAGTCTTGTAAGAGCCTCTGGTAACTATTGAGAAATTGTCTATGACGCTTGTTCTATAATAGTCGTCAGCACATAGGGCCGTAAGGAGACCCTGTATGTGTTCCGTCAGCATAGTAAAATGTTGCTCTGTTAGCCTGAGAGGGGCGTTTTTAGCTGTTCCAAATTCTACAAGAGCTGCATATCCTTGCGCCGGGTAAAATGCCACGGAGGCATACTTGCTATGGTCATCATTTAGAAAGAAATACACGCCGGAGCAGTGCTCGGTTAGGATATAAAGTAGGATTGATTCCTTCTATGGGAAGCGTGCAGATGTTAGGTGCAGCAGTGGCTCTGGGTTCGTTGACTTCTTCCTCGTACGCGACATTGCGACGTTTTCTTGAGGCCATGGCTAGGTAGACTGA
>Ga0268261_10000493_pt1 | contig 24905 bp, 10 predicted proteins | sample TergutNc150P1_FD_190353 | JGI IMG/M metagenome (GOLD analysis project Ga0268261, IMG submission 190353) | Nasutitermes corniger P1 segment gut microbial community from laboratory colony in Florida, USA - Nc150 P1 (SPAdes) (version 2) | ecosystem: Host-associated > Arthropoda: Insects >...
ATAGGTGCTCCATATATATATGACATTAGTAGCCTAAGGGTTAATGATTTAACCCTTATCCTGCTAATGTGGAGAAAATGGTGAACTCCTAATAATGCCAGCAAATGGCAGATGGGATTTAATTCAGTGTTTAAAGGGTTAATTGTAGGAGAAAAATGGACTCTAAAATCCTGGGCAGTGCAGGCTGTGTATGTGATAATGCTGGTGCTGCTCTGACAGCTGCCATGCTCAGGGACATACAAACACTTCTTCCTTTACCTGAGGCACAGTATTTTCATGGAAAAGAGTTCTTGAGTTCTTTGCGCTTTGGGGAGGTAATGCAGTGGAGCTTGGTAGTTAGTTACCAACGTTTTGGGACAACCTATCTGTCCCATCTTCAAGAGTCAAGCAGTCTTGACTGCCTGACCCTTGATGGGACAGATAGGTTGTTTCGAAAGATCAGTAACTAACTACCAAGCTGTGCTGCGTAACATTCCAGAATAGGGAGTATCTCATTTACACCGCAGCAGAAGCCTGAAATTATGAGAGGAATTCTTTTTTTCAGCTGATGGCACTGCATCATCATTATGTCACTTTATGTCCGATGGTCATGAGCTGTTAATTTGTTGAAGCCTGAATTTCATCAGTGTGCTAGTTAAAAATTCAGTCTCTGCCTCACAGAATTTGCACTGTATTACCAATACAAGGACCAGTTAGTTAATCCTGTTGCAGAAATTACAACTGTTTATTCTGAGAACCATGAGAAGCAGAGTTTGAATGTTGAAATGTTGATAGTCATGTAAGTATTGTAGTTTTGAAAGTTTATATTGTGGTCTTCTGGGTTATGACCATGGGTAGGTTGGTAGTTTGTTACAGACACTTCATAAGAACTTGTGCCATAATTGTCTACTATGAAGAAGGAGGAAATATATTTCTTTGAAACATTGGTACCCAGCCACTAGACTACAGCATGGTGGCATAACCCAGAAGCTCATCATCAACATGAAAATCTTGTTACATGTATGAATTGTAATTTTTTTTTTACAGATGGTTTTACAGCCCCACGTTCGTTACCAGCTGTCAGATGAGGCCAAATTACATTTAGCAGATGTCTCAGCTATATATCATAGACTTTGTAATGACCTGGACGTTGATGATGAGAACAGTTCAGAAACAGGATCAGAGTCTATGCTTGCCATTAATAATTCAATAGTTGAAGGTAAATCTTTAAATTTTCTGGCTACCATAATCATCCAGGGTCATAACAAGGATATGGTAGTTGCACATACTTCGCCTGACATGTAACACTTAGGAGTTTATTATTCCCCATTTGGTTGAAGAATTAAAGCAGAAATCACCCTGTTGCCATGGAAATATATTTTGTTATTTTTTACATTACATCTTTGTAGTACCCAAAAAATTGGTAAGAGATATGCTACACATGATCACGAAAACTAGCATTTTCATAATTGCTTTTTGTTCGACTAAAGCATTCAAATTTGCAACGTCATCAATAGTCATATAGTTCTTTTCTATCCTAGTACAGTGGTGGGGAAAGTTGTTATGAAATTGACTCAGTTGTCAAGCATTGTGTAATTGCTTTTTGTTCGACTAAAGCATTCAAATTTGCAATGTCATCATTAGTCATATAGTTCTTTTCTATCCTAGTACAGTGGTGAGGAAAGTTGTTTTGAAATTGACTCAGTTGTCAAGCATTGTGCAATAATATATATTTTATCAATACTTTTACTCTTCAGAATGTGTAAAGTGTATACTTGGGCTTTAGTTCCTTGTGTTATTAAGCGAATGTTTTTTCATATTTTTGCAGGTACAGTCATTGTTCCAGAAACTCCAGGTCCATCATGTGTGAGGCCAAAAAGTGTTGTTACTGTTGCAGAGTCACCATGTTCTCCATCAGATGCCAATAGTTCTTTTGGTGTCACCAGTACTGGCAAATCAGATGAGTCTGTAGGAAAGGACAAAGAATTGAAGAACCAACCAGAGTGGAAACAGGACATTAGTGATGACAGTATATATGAAGCGGAAACTCAGTGTGATATTAACTCTCTGGATGTGAGTGAGCATCCAACAAGTAATTCACATTGTTCCAGTGTATCTCATAAAGGCAAGATTTGTGCAAGTGCGCTAGACCAAGAGGAAGACATGTTTGAAGCAGAAACACAGTGTGAAGAACCATCTTTTAGAGGTACAGTTAAATTATTCAGTCCAAGTGGTCAGAGGAAGCAGGAATTGATACCTACAAGTGGAATTGCAGATGTTGATGATATGTGTGAAATCAAGACACAGTGTGTGTTAGATGATGGACTCAGTGAAACAGTGCAACATGTTGCAGTAAGCAATGAAAACCTAGTTCAGAAGAGCTTTGAACAAGAGAATGCAAAAGTCTGTAATATTAATCAGGGTTTGGAAGTGGGTCGTGTGATTGCTAAGGATGTGGGTTATGTGTCTGATAAACATGATGATAAAATTTATGATTCTTCTGTACAGTGCTCACAGGGGAAGGCTGATGTAACAACTTTGATGGATGAGAAAGGTGCAGTTGGCATCTGTAGCGAGCAAACTAAAGACTGTGTTCGTGCTGGTGGCAGTCTGAATTCTCATGTTCATGTTAAAAACTCAGTGCAAGGAAAAGTAGACATAACTGACTCAAACCTTTTAGTAAAAAGAACAGCCAGTGTTTCTCAAAGTGAAATAGCTGAGGTGCATTCATCAAACATCAGTGTCCAACAAGAAGTACAACTAGATAGATCACGTGAGAAAATAAGTTCTACAGTCATAAAAATATCCCATGATGAAAGTTGCAATGAAGATAGCTTTGATCGTTCTTTGTTGGAAGGAGATGATGAATTCTTCACTTCACCAGCAGCACAGACTAATGAATGTAAAGATACTGCTCCTAAAACCAATGAAACATTCAGTGAAATATATCAGGAAGGTAGCAAGAATAAATCAAATTTCATAAATTCTGATGATACTGCAACAAATTTGTTTGGTGTGTCTGGGCAGTGCACAAAAGAACAGTCTGAATTTGAGAAGACACTTGCAGCAACTGTGTCATTTGAAAAGTGTATTGCGAATAAATTGAGTGCGGTTAAAGCCACAACTCATTCGCTCTCATGCAATAAGAAGGAAGCTGCAAAAGTGTGTGATGACTCGGGGGATGAAACGGATCCAGATAATATTTTTGAAGCCAGCACTCAAATTATTTTACCTCCAGTTACCAATAGAAAAGTCATTTCAAATCTGTCTGAAACCTCAGTCGCCATTCGTAGTGACAACATAAAACCAGCTACACAGTCACCCACTGATCCTGAAAATAGTGAGTGTAAAAACAAAGTTACAGAAAAACAAAATAAAGTTGTGTTGTCTCACAAAAAGAATAATAGGAAATTTATAAAACCCCAGGATTCTTTAAAGGAAGGTTCATTGCCCTCAGTTCCCAACAAATCAGTGGTTGTCAGAACTGAGAAAGAAAAGATGCCAACACAGATATCCATAGAATTTAAAGATAGTGATGATGATATATATGAAGCCCCGACTCAAATATTATCTACTTCAACTAAAAATAGGGACCTAACAAAGCTTCCTGAATCTTCCCGGGGAAAGACAACAGACATACCACCAGTCATGCATAGCTGTAGAACGGAAGTACTGAGGCAGTTAAACTATGCTTCTGGAGATTATGACAATGATGACAGTTTTTTTGAAGCAGCAACTCAAATTGTTGAAACTACAAATACAAATAGCAAAGACCTCACTAAGCCTGTCACTTCTTTCCCGGGGGAACAGAAGAAAAATGCAGCATATGATTACGATGACAGTTTTTTTGAAGCAGCAACTCAAATTGTTGAAACTGCCAATACCAGTAACAAAGACCTTACTAAGCCTGTCACTTCTTCCCCAGTGGAACAGATGAAAAATGCAGCATATGATTGTGATGATGATGGCAGTATTTCTGAAGCAGCGACTCAAATTCTGGAAACTCCAAACAGAAGTGGGAAGGAATTTACTAAGGTCTGTACTTCTTCTCCAATGGAAGAGCAAATAAGTACAGGCCATGATGATAGTGACACTGTTTCTGAAGCTGCAACTCAGATTGTGGAAACTCAAAATAGAACTAGTGATGGTTTTACAAATGCTTCTGGTATTTCTTTGGAAAATGATACAGTAGGCATACAAATACCCATTGATAATCACAAAGGTGAAAACGTAAGTAGTTCATCTAGAAACAAAGGCCCTAAGGATTTGAGCAATAAAACTCATGTGGCTGACATGCATAGTGTTTCAGCTCAAAAACTAAATTATCCTGGTAACAGAGCAATTAAATGTAAGGAAAGCTGTACATCTGTACAAAAACCTATCACTACAGAAGTGAAGAAGCAGGATTGTGGTGCAGCATATGCCCAGATGCGTGCAGCTGTAAGATCTCTGCCACAGGATCAAAGAACTGAAAATAGAGAACAGAAACTGAATTCTGATTTGCAGGCGTATATGACAGCTGATCACAGTAAAGGTGTAGATGTATCACAGAAATTCCTGGTAGGTACTACAGAAGTAGCATTGGTCAGTAAAAGAATGGAACCAGAGAATTCTTATATCCAAAATGAAAATGATTCCAAATCATACTCTCTTATAAGCCAGCAAGTCCCTCTAGAACATCACAAGACAATTTCTGGGGAACATGGCAGACTTGTAGATATCACAGATGCACCAGTGTGTGAGAGTTTGAATGATATGTCAAAGCTTATAATGCCATCATCACAGATTTTGGCAAATGCTGTAAGAGAGTCTGAAGCAAAGGAATCACCATTCAAAGCAGAGAAACTTATTCCTAGTGAAGATGAGGACCCCATGCCAACAGTTAAGCCTATTAGGCATAGTGACTTACCAAATAAGAGAGTCAAGGACAGAAGGAGACTGAATATTGACAACAGACATTCAAGCACTTCAGCAGGAGCTAGTAGGAGGTACCTGCCAGATGAAGGCTCTTCTGATGTAAGTGTGATGTCTAAGACTGCAGCTCGAATCAGTAGGAAAAGAAGAAGGGAACTCCATCATGAAGATTTTGTCCAAAGTGATACATCAGACATTCAGGACAGCAAACACAGGAGGCTCACTCAGGAAGATTCTTTACAAAATAACAGTAAAAATATGGCAAGTGATATAATATCCTTTTACAGTGCAAGTGGGTGTGCTGGAGAGATTCAACAAAGTGAAACTGAAGTAGTAGTTGTCACAGATAAAGAAAGTAGTGGTGAAGGGAGAAAATCAAAAGCTGCCACAACCACAAATAAGGATCGAGATAAAACAGTTGTGTCAGTAGAATGGTTAGGTGAAGTGGAAGGAGGGAGATCATCCAAGGAAGTGACTGAATCAGTTAAAGATAATGAATGTAAAGTAACAGGAAAAGTCAGAAAGGAACACATCGTTGATAAGAACGAAGATGTGGAGAATGCTGTTGCAAGAAGCACCCGACCTTCAAGACAGCGAAAAATGACTTGGAAAGTGCAAGACAGCTTAGGAAGTGGTAACAGTCAAGGAAGTACTGTAGAAGAAAGACCAAAGAAAAGAAGCAGAGGAAGCTCAAGCTATAACTCTAAAAATTTGACGAATGAAAATTTGGAATGCAGCACAGCTACAACCACAAGGTCAAGAAATGTGTCTGCAGCCAAATCACCTTCAAAGAAGTTACTGAAGATTTCAGGGGACAGTGGCAGTGATGCATGCAAAGATGTAAAGAAAAGTAAACAAAACAATTTTGTTACTTATAAACAAAGTGTATCTCAGCGTAAGTCAACAAGACACAGTAAAGTAGGTAATGCAGTCACATCTGCGTCAGACATGTCACATGATCAATCTTTACAACAAATGACAAGACAGAATAATGGAAAAGTGTTAAGCAACATTTCACAGAAAAAAAAGAATGAAGAAACAGTCACTGATGTATCTTCCAGACACTCCAAGGTGAATGATCAAGTTTTCTCAGATGAGAAGTTTCAGAGAAATATTACTGACAAATGCAGTCCAAAAAGAAGTAGGAGTGGCTTGGAAAGCTATAAAGATGTAAGCAGTGAATCCAGTACAAAAGTTTCAGGCAGAAAACGGAGAGAGACTGTAAATGTAGGATTTGTTCAGAAACAGTCCGCTGATATTACACTACCCATAGAAGATGGGAAACAGAGGTCAGTATTGAAAAAACCATTGTGTTTTAGTATAGGTTCTGTTCAGGAATGTACGGGGAGAAGTACAAGACATAGAACTGAATTTATGAATGCTAGTCTGTCATGCCTAAAGGAAGAGACTGCATCAGTATCCTTACATACTTCCAGCAGAACACAGCAAGGTGTGAAACATTCAATACTTAGTACGGAGGGAGATGAGCCTTTACGAGCAAAACAAGCAAAGACTGAAAAGAGGGTAACTCGGCCACATTCTTCATCGGAGAGCAATATACAAAGTGACATAGTTGACTCTATGCCATCTTCTAGAACAAGCAGAACAAGAGGTAAAGTGACAGGTCGTCAAAAATTGGAAACAGCAGGCACAGTAAAACAGGACACAGATTGTGGTAAAAGTGAGAAGACAAGTCAAACCTCAAAGACTGAAGAAACCAATAAGAAATTAAAGAATGAGCCTTTAACACCAAGGTCATGCATGATAAATTTATCTGAGGGTCAGGCTGTGACACCCAAACGTGCAAGTCGAAGAGGAACACCACGGAGTTGTTTTCAGCATGATTTTCAGAAGGTGAGTGGCAACATCACCAGTGTGTGTTAAGATATGAAATGGCCTTGTGTCTCAGGTAACTGGATAAGGACACACTAAAACATACACACTTGGAGTAAAGTCCTGTCAGGTTCTTGTAAGAAGATTTAGAGTGATCAACCTTCTCTTTGGAGGGGAAGAGGGGGAACATTTTCCCCCATGTTTTGAACTTCTGTTACTCTTTATGTAAAACAGCATCATTGTTTGGCATGTTTTAATTGCATTCTGCTATATGTAATATTCCTGAGATTGTAATTATTCTGAGGTCACACAAGTTACAGGAAAAGCATGAAGTGTTACAGCCTGTGTCACAATCTTTTATGTTTTGTTTTAGATTTCTTGTTTAGTTTCTAAGATTTTCAGTGCACTCTGTAATTTATGACTTTGGTATTTGACTCCATACCTGTTGACTCACATTTTAATTGCATGCCTTATTTACCTGAGTGTAAGACTACAACTTTTTCCTTATTATCTGAAAAATTGGGAGATGTATATAATCACATAAAAGTTAAACATATATTGTATAGGTGTTTTCCTGAATATTGAAAATTGTATAGGGGGTGTCATCTGATGTGCAGGATTGTCTTGTATTAAAGTAAGAAGAGTGTTATTTCAGAACCAGCTGATATGTAAGACAAAAGTTAGATATGACAACAGCCTTATTCCTAACCCAGCATGTTGCTGTTCCTGTTCATTTGTCATCAGAAATATCATACACATGGTGATTTCCAGAATCTGGATCCATTAATCAAGTGATTTTAGGAAAAGCAAGTTAGCAAATGTACAGGAGCATAACTTACTCTTCTACAAAACTGCTATAGATAATTGGTCATATAGCTTTATTATAAATGCAGCACTACAGTTGATACATGGTCTTACTCATACTTGATTGTTGCGCTGTTGCTAGAATTTGTGGTGAAACCAAACTATCTCGCACACCAGATATTGATTTTGTACACACAGTACGTTCAGAGAGTAAAAAAGAAATTGCAAGGTACTAAAGAGACTGAAAATTTTATGGGTATTTACAGTGGAGTTAACAGATACACCATAGGCCAGTTGGGAATTACGATATGATTCCATAAAGTAGTATCAAATAAAACAGAATACTATACATTTTTGAATGACAGCATTATAGAAACAAGAGAATAAATACACGGGGGCATCTAACAATATTAGGAGTATGTGCACCAAATGCAGGCAGGGAAGAATTAAGTGAGAAATTTTATAAAACACTGTAGAAAATATTGGATAAAGTGAACAAATATGATTGAATAATGTTGATAGAGGACATGAATGCCAGAGTAGGAAATAATAAAGGCCCTAACATAGTGGGTACAAATTACATAACAGCTGTAAAGAACTGATAGATTTTTGCGCATCTAATAATTTAAAAATAATGGACTCTCTGTTTAAACATAAATAAAGCCATAAATATACTTGGGAAACTAGAGACCACAAATCAATTATTGATTATTTTATAACAATTGTGAAAACTTCAAAGGTAGTACAAGACATTAGAGTTTACAGAAGCATTGAATTAGATAGTGACCATTATTTATTATGTGCAAAAGTAAATTTCCCACCTTTGATGGCTAAATAATAACATTAAAAAGGTGCCAGTAAAGCAAGAATTTTTTAAAATAAGACATTTAAACAACAAAAACATAAGGTGGTGTTACACACAAGGAGTGGAACTTTATGCAAACAATATAATAATAAACAAAAGAGATGTTGAGAGAGAAAGGGAAAACTTACAAAACATACTAAATTCAGCAGCATACAAAAGTTTAGGAACAATAAAGAGACGAAACAGAAGAAACTATTTAAAAATGTGAAATGACAAAATACAACAACAGAAGAAAGAAAACATGGTATAAGAAATGGTTTAACTTCAAAGAAGCTAGAAGACAAAATAGGATACAAAAGAAACACAACACTAGCCAAAAGAGAAGTAAGAAGAAGACACAGAGCTTCCTGGGACAGATCTGTTACAAATCTAGAACATGAGACATATAGGAGAAAGGGGTTACAAAATTTTAAAACAAATAAGCAAGGATATACAGCAAAAATTCAAGGAAATGTAGGTGAAAATATATTTCTTCAGTTCTATAAAAAAATTGTGCGTCACAACAAACATTAATGAACCAGATTTAGAATGGAATTTGAACAGTTGCAAAGATAATTAAGTAACATTAGATGCATTAGAAAGAACATTAAAAGTAACAAAAAAAATTGTAAAAGCCCAGGGAAGATAATATTAAGTCAGAGTTATACAAGTATGCACTAGTAGAGTTCAAACTTAAATTATTACAATTTTCAAACAGTATGTACATAAACAATTGTATTCAAAGTAAATGGAGAAATACTGTTGTAATTTCAATATTTATGAAAGGTGTCAGAAGAGACCCTAAAACTTACAGAGGAATTAATATTCTTCACACCTGCTGTAAGATATACTCTAAAATTCTTAACATTTTAAAGCCTAGCGTTTTCTTTACGTACCACCAGGTTTAACATTCAAAAATTCTACATGGCTCTCGCTTTGCATTGAGTGTTTTGTATGTATCTCAGAACAGACAGCGACTTTTGCTTCATACGTCATTAACTGATTGGTTGTTATAACCGTGGTGGAAAGTGTTTATAGCGCAGTACGGACTGATTCCTTATATAAAGGAGATTAAGTTCCATCTTTAAAAGGTTAATATGAAATTGCAGAGTTACGAAAACAGTTAGTGAAAGAAACATGAAACACATTCCGAGAGGGACGTTCATGCACAGATCCAACATATTGCCTTAAATTATTAATTTAAAAGTGAAGAGAATATAATTTGGAAACACATGTTGTTTGTAGATTATGAAAAAGCATTTGGTAGTAATCAAAGACAGATTTTATTTGATATTTCAAAATCCTGAAATATTTCAGGTACATTATTAAAGGCAATAGTGGACATATAAACACAAATTAAAATATTAATGAAATTTAACTCCAAACTATCAAAACTGGCTGAAATTTATACAGGAGTCCACCAAGGTTGCCCTGTCTCACCTACACTGTTTAATATATACTTGGATAAAATAATAACTAAATGGCAGAAAGAAGACATAACAGGAATTCCATTTTCAAAACATCAGCAACAAGTAAATTCTTTTAACTAGTTAGTACATTTGATATCCTATGAAAAAGAAGTGGACATTGATAACAAATACAGTAACTATTTGAAAGTAAAAATATTGCCAATAATGTGTTTAGACCACAGAAAACTTTAAAAAAAAAAAAAAAGAATAAAGTTATGCTTAAAGAAAACAAGAATAAAATTATACATTACACTAGGCCTTCCACATTTGTTATATGGTAGTGAAAATTAAAGCAAGAGACAAAAGAAGAATAGCAGCAGCAGAGATAAAAGGCATGTGAAAAACAGCAGGATACACTTGGACAGCTTATAAAACAAATACAGAGATTGCAAAGGAATTAAATATTACCCAAGTTTTGGACAAAACACAGAAATACAGAAGAAACTGGTTGCAACATGTAAAAGAATGCCTCATAATAGATTACGAAGAACAATTGAAACTACAGACCAAAAGGCAGAAGGAACCAGGGGAGACCATCACAGAGGCTTCTGGATGTGTGAGACCTGAATGTGTCAACAAGTGCCCTACTCCATGATAGCTAGATAGCTACATGATGATTATGACATACAGAATTTGAATGTCAAAAATCTGATTTTATTCTGCTGACTTGCATATGCATGTAGGGTGAAATCAAAACTGCACATGCACAGAGCAGTGCTGCCTCCAGAAGTATGGTCGGTCTTGGTGTGAAGTGATCATTAAAACTGTTTGGTCTTAATGCATGTTGAAGTGGCATGACAATTTTACGTGCATAAAATTTTCCAATATTAAATTTCATTAAAATCCATTACACAGTGCTTGGACTGCTTAAACACTTAAGGTGGAGGCATTCATCACCTCTGAAACACTGCTATCATTCGACCTTAGTTCTTACACAGTTCTGTTGTTATATGTACACGGACAGGTTTAGATAGATAGAGCACTTAAAATAGGCGCTCTGCAGGGGAACATGGTAAAATGGCCTTTCAACATTGGTTTAAGTGGGAAAGTTTAAGGAGACATGGCAGTTTGAATTTGAAAACTTGTACCAAAAATGGGTTTTTAATTAAAGAATTTACAATAACTTTAGTATAATGGAACATTACAAAAATCACTCAGAGTGTTTGCCTGAAACTTGAATGCACAGTTGAAGATGGTTGCACATTCATATAATAGAAGCCAATAAGATACACTATTTCTGAACTTTATTTTGATATACAGCTCGAGTTGTATATCAAAATAAAGTTGAGAAATAGGGCATCTTGTTGGCTTCCATTATACGAATATATCATGATGCATGGTCCTCAGAATGTCAAAAATGGTTGCACATTTTATTTCTACCCTCTGCAATAATGCACTAGATATATTTAGAATTGTGTTTAAAATGAATATGTATAATGTGAACACAATATTTGCTGCAGAGTGTTAGCAGCAGTGGGACAAGCACTCCTCGGCGTTCTACTCCGCGTAAAGTAGCATCATCTAGCAGAATGACACACCAGGTGCTTTTTACTGGAATTTCGGATACCAAGCAAGAATCCATTGTCAGACAGTTAGGTATGAAAAATGCTGCTCTTGTTTTCATTGGCAGAAAATGTAAGTAACCAGAAGTGTGTAAAGTGGACATCACATTCTGGTCCATTTAAGCTTTATATCTGCACCAGCCTGAAAATCTTCATATAAAATATCTTGCCTTGGTATAAGGTCTTAATGATGAATCAGTTCAATGGCAGATCTTGGCCCAGTGTCACATCTTGCATAAATTCAGCCACACGACCTGGCAGTGTTAACACCATCATATTCCACATATTTTTCCCTATGTTTTGTCACAGAAGCGCAGTATTATAACATGTAATTGAGAATTGAGTTTTCCCTCTTCCTTGGCCAGCCTGATACTATACCAAGAAATGCCATGGCATGTAAGCTTCTGAGTGGATTATGGCTAATTCCAAGCAGAATAATGGAGCTTTCAGTGTTTTAATGGTCTGATAGCACATTGTTGGCTAGACTGGAGTGTTCTACACTGCTGTTCAAGTGATGTCTCATTGTTGGCACTATATAAATTCTGCCATTCACTATTAGTTTTACACGTAAGTTACATCCAATATTAAGAGGTTCTTATGGCAGTAGTGATGAAGATTCAAGTGTTCTGTGATGCTGCACTATGTTGACTGGTACAGAGGAGTGTATTGCTTTCATCTTCAGGGTTGAGTAGTCCAAGAAGCATGCTGTATGGCTAGACCCTGGAGATAGAGGCACTGGGCTTCTCCAAAATGTCAGCAAGTATTTTCTAGTCAATACATTGTAACATCCAAGAAAACTTGAAAGTTCAATTCAGTTTACATGCCTTGAAGATGCTTCTGTGAAGCTGCTCTTCTTGTGTTGTGTCCTGTGATATTTCTGTCCAAATGGTCTCTTTCTTAGGTGGATTTAAAAGTCATTTTTTATGTCCTTTGTGAAGATTGCTGTCATCTTGAAAGTGGGATTATGTAGTCTAGTACATCTGTACTGACATTTCAGATAAATTTGCTGTCTCCATCTTCGGCCATTTTCATGGAGACTTCAAGTTCTTCTGAAATGTCAGTACTTGTCCTAGGTTACATGGCTTCACATCTTTTCAGTTGTTACCTTGAAAACCTCATATATATATTGTTGTTTTGTTTGCATGCTACATGTCTAGTTGACCTGAGCTTCCTTGTCCAATTTTCTTGCTCCTTGCTGCGTCACTTTCCCTCTTTCAGGTAACTTACACATCTCTGCATGTTAGATTTTAATATTTTTTATTTCTGTTTGCCCCGTCAGTTATATATACTGTATAGACTTTGCACATGTGTGTGAAAGCTGTGTGGTGCTGAGTAGTCTGTAATCAGTATGTTAGTAGGTGACATATGCATTATTCTGGGATTTTTCGTAGCATAGAATGGTAGTTTGTTGCCAGCGTTGTGGGACAACTTATTGATCCAATCTGCATGGGTCAAGGAGTTCAAGACGTCCTGCAGCATCAGTAACAGGCTACTATTCTGCGGTGTGTAAAATCCCAGAAGAGTGTAGTTCTCATTTACATCACAGCAGAAGCTTTATGTCACGCAGTTGATAGTGATTTATTTGGTCGTGAGAGTACCTGCTTTGGTAATTCAGAAGATGTCTCTTTTTTTCACAGAAGTCCACCATGTGACCTGTACAGAGCTTCTTCAGTACATTTCACTTCATAACACACTGTTTCTCAAGATCGGTGTAACTCTTTCACATCCTTTTTATATCCAGTCTCATTTCAGTCAGTTACAAATTAATTTGCACAAAAACTAAAAAAGGAAAGAAGATAATTTGTATGAGTAGAAATGTAAAACTCCTGCCTTCTGTTGTTCCAATATGAGAGTGCTAGAAGAGATGGTCAGAAAATGTGAAGAGCAAAGATGGAGGGTGAAAAAGAGTGAATATTATTTTCATCTGTGGTTGGATCTCCAGAATGTTCTCGTCCCTGAAGTATCCCATTTGAATTCCTATATTTGTGTCTTGTGTTCCCCATTGCATTAACTGATTAACTTCAATGTATCAATAAATTCATGGAAGGAACATGCCCCAGATTTATTAATTTTTATGTATATGCTGCAAGCAAAGCATAGCTGATCATTGAATGTGTAATCTATAACAGGATTTAATTATGACCGGGTTATTGCATGTTCCCACCCCCCACCGCCACCACTCCCCCCCACCAAAAGTTACAGTGTTGAAATATTTTGAGATATAATCATGGGGCATGATGTGAAATGTTCAACATCTTCCACAGTTTTTATTCCTGGCATGCTGTGCATGCACACTTTGCTCTCTCAGTGGCATTTATTCTATGTGGATTTTATCATCAGCATGGGGGAAAATTAAGCATGCTATTTGGTTGACTGGGTTCACATCCCTTCTACACAGTTTTTATGTGTACGTACATAAGAGAATATCTGTGGACCAGGTTGGTTTGTTGTTTGATTTCTGAATATAAGAAACAAGAAGTTAGTGACACAGTAAATTGTGAGGCAGTTGACAGATTCCAGAAGAGGCTTTTTTTTTTTTGGTGTTCAAAACACACATTTTTAATGTGTGTGGTGACTTGCAGTTTTTATACTCAAAGAACATGATCCAAAATTTGATGCATCAGCATTTGAGATTATATACTTACAGAATTAAACTGGGACATGAAGGCGAATACAGTGGTCTTCCAGAAGCACTCAAATGTGCAGATTTTATATTATTTTATTTTATGCCATCTTAATAACTGCATCAAGTACACAATTTAACTGCAACTGGGACAGTTACATGTTCATGTGCATGCATTTATGTCAGAGAATGAAAACTTTTGAAGTTGCTGAAAATTTTGATCAAACCCCATGATTATATGTCACAAAATACATCATATTTTCAGCTTTGAAACTAGAGCATTATCTCTCAATGACACTGTATTGTATTTATGCTTTCCCCTAGTGATTTATTGTGCAAAAGTTTTGTTGTTCTGCAGGTGGCAGTGTAGTGGATTTGCCTGAATCTTGCTCAGTTCTTGTTACGGACAAGGTGCGACGGACGTATAAATTCCTTTGCATCATGGGCCAGGGGAAACCCATTGTTTCACGTCAATGGCTAGTACAGAGTCAGCGTTCTGGCCGCTTCCTAGGTATGTCATATGTCCTAGATTTATCGTAACCCTGAACACACATGTCCTTGGAACTTGACATTTTTTCTTTTCATGAACATACAAATTTTTTTTTCCATTTTTGTGCATCTTTCTTAATCTGCATTGATATGAATGTTTTGGACCAAATAAGGAAATAGTTTCATAATTATTCGATTGTTCTAAGATGTAAAAAAAAAAAAATACTCCAATGCTGAGGGCAGCAAGTTACTATGCAACACTGGTGGTGCAGAACTCCTACTACGTGTTCCTTGACTGAAGTTTTTTATCTTTTATTTTTCCATGTTACTGATCTCAAGGTAGAAATTTGAATGTTGTTTTTAATACACCTGTGATTTTTTTCTGTTTAATGTTCACATCCTTAGTTTCCCAGCTAGCACCTTGGAGCCAAGTCCTGCTTGAGAAGCCAGTGGTTCCTTATCTGCTCAAGAATTGACCCACATTTTATGGAACCCAAACTTTTATTACTGTGTAACCACTGGTCTCTCTTTGGAGCTAGATGATTCCATTTGACATCCTTCCATTGTATTTTTTTTAACATTATTTATAATATTGCCACTCCATCTACAGCATGATCTGTCATGTGATATAATCAGGTTTTCCTGTCAAAACCCTGTATTCTGTACTGCTCGGCAAAGAAATGTGAAAAGGATGTTTCACTGTGACTGTGTATGAGTGCCTCCTACTAAACACATTTATACCACTTTAGTTTTTAGGCATCCATTGAGTATCCTTCTGCTACGTTTACACATTCGTTATCTGTATGGTGTAGACTAAGGTTCCATTATTTCCACATGACATGTTCAGGTTTCAATTTTTCATCATTTTATAATTTAAAGATTTTATGTTTAATTCTTTTGTAACTTTTGTATTCTAAATATAGTATGTGATAAAATAATTAACTTAACCACCTGGCTCCGTGCTACACGTGTCATGTTGCACAGTGAGATGTTTAACTGCCTTGTGACGTATGAATCAGCCAATCATAGCCTTTCTTTTACAGCTCTTTCAGAGTACTTTCCTGCTCTGATTAACTTCAGTTATTGTGATTCTGTCCAGCAGAGTGGGAAGAAATGTTTATTCAATATGTCATCACCCACCTCTTCCCCTTTTCTACCCAGAATAAGATTTAGCAACATTTCTGTAATGTAGTTTGTTAGCTTGCATGTTTAGATATTTGGGACATGCTTGCTATCGCTTGCATTGTGGATCCAACATGAACTTAACATAAATGCATGCTTATAGAATTCTAAACAACATCTTTGTCTCCATAACAAATGTTCAGAGGCATACCAAAATATTTATTGATCTGAACAAACACCTAAAAGGAAAAATATCAGAGAAAGTGAAAGTTAAGATATAAAGCTATAGGAGATTTTCTAGGGGTACTTTGTAGTAGTCATGGGACACTCTGGAAGAAATCCTGGGGAAGTCCAGTACAACTTGTAGCCCTCAATCCCGTTAAAACATCTAGTTCCAGCATTGGATAAGCAACACAGCTTATACATTTATTTTATGTTCTCTAGACCAATAGATGATATCTTCATGGGGATATGTTGTATACAGTGCACATTAGAAAGCAAAGTATAAATAAACAGTTCCAGCCGCTACATGTATATCAGCATTAGTGATTTTCTAAAGGGACACATACAGGATCAAGCAATTTGCACAACAGAGGGTGACTTCACATGCACAGTTGGCTCTCAGCACCATCAAATAAAATGTGTGTGGGATGACACACTACCACGGACGGCTTTTAATTTTAGCCTCTGTTCCCATCGTCCTCACTCCTCCCCCCCAAAAAAAATCCAGTGACTGTGTTTTATTGCATGAACTACAAATTTTCTACACTTCATTTTTCTAAATTTCGAGCTGTCCAAAAAAAAAAAAAGCAATGCAAAATTCATTGGAGGGGCAGCAGCCAAAACTTTATTTGCCTGGGGCTGCAGGAAACTTACATCCAGGAGTGTACACACATTTATGCTACAGAATTGTGCAAAAATCAGTTACAGTTAGCTCATGGTCATGAAAGTGTGTTCGAAACAGCATGTTTACCAATCATCATTGCTGAGGTTGGAGGTTTAATACTAGAAAACAGTAAAGAAAGCCAAAAATGCGGACAGAAAAAGTTGGATTTTAGCCACAGCAACCTCCTAAGAGAACTGGAAATGTCTTTGCCACTCTGCTTCTGCTTTTGCTGAACTATTGGAAATGATTGTGCCTCTTGGTCACAACTAAAACACAGTTATGGTAGACTGTTTTGCAACACATGAAATAAGACCCACATTACCAACATGTTTGTACAACATGTAATGTGCAGATTGATTATGTATGGGCTGCTGCAAGAGAAATTGACTATAATGTTATCGCTGAGAGATATTTATTTATATCTTACATGATGTCCCACCATTTTATAGTGTGACATCTGTAGTACTTTCCTGAAGTTTTGACTTGCCTCATACGTGGTGCTACCCAAAATTTCCGAAAATTTGAATATACGGAGCAAACCATTAGTGCTATGAACTTGCGCCTCTAGGTGCCTCTGGCTATATCTTTCAACCATTAGCCAGCCAAGTGGCGTCTTTATAAGTGCACGTGTTTCCGAGTTTTGGCTGTTTTCTTTACACCATTTTCAGGTGTGTCTGCTATTGAAATGGTGGATGTTAAGGAGCAAAGAATTTGCATTAAATTTTGCTTCAAGCTCAACAAAACTGCAGCTGAAACCCACCAAATGCTAAAGGAGGCCTTTGGTAAGCAAGCTTTAAGCCAAGCAAGAACATTTGAGTGGTTTAAGTGTTTCAAAGATGGCCGGGAATCTGTGGAAGATCGTAAACATTCTGGTTGACCGTCCACATGCACAACTCCGGAAATGATTGCGAAAGTGTGTGAAGTTTCCCTAGAAGATGGAAGACAGATTGTCCACAATGTTGGGAAGTTTTGCTGCGAGGTTTTGAGATGACTGAGGGAAAATGTAAGGTGCAAATGGCCTGTGATGTGGAAGAATGGAGACTGGTTGTTGCGCCATGACAATGCGCTTGCACACACCTCACTCGTGAGGGAATTCCTGACAAAAAATAACATGACCACTATTCCCCACCTTGCCTACTCACCTGACCTGGTCCCCTGCAATTTCTACGTGTTTCCTAAAAAGAAACTCTGTTTGAAAGGGCGGCATTTCGTATCCATTGAAGAGATCCTAGCAGAATCACAACAGGTACTAAACATGCTAACGCCGGAAGACTTCAGTGAGTGCTTCAAAAAATGGCAAAATCGCTGGGATTGTTGAATACAAGCCCAAGGTGATTACTTCGAAGGTGACGGTGGAAATTAGGACCTAAAGTAAGTATTCATGTTATTACGAGCAAATTCTCGGAAATTTTGGGTAGCACCACGTACAGAAATTGATTTATGCTGCAGGTCACATGCTTCGAATTGATCCACATTTCAAAGCGAGTGAGGAAAAGAAACGCATTGATTTCTGTGAACTTTGTTTACACCATCTGTTTTGTTTTCAAGAGCAGTGCAGTCTGATTACATTTGCTTCACATGTGTTTGAGAGAGGGAAGCGCCATTTTGAGTGTGCAGAATGAGCTCAGAAATCTGCTCTTCGGGAAGTCACTGATGTACAGTGTGAGAGAGAAACATTTGGCATTTCAGTCTGCAAGACCAACTAATTCATAAACAGACAGCTCATTTGTACACTGTTAAATTTGAGGGAAAACTCTTTGAGGTTGGTCTCTCTCTCTCTCTCTCTCTCTCTCTCTCTCTCTCTATAAGAGTATGCATATGAAAATTAAATCCTGTAATTTAGATTCCAATGTTTTGCAGATTGCACCAGGCATTTAATTCCAGCACTAAAGGCTTAAAAAAATTAGTATGAAGGTATATTAAAGGGGAATTTCTGTAAGACGGGTAATACCTGTGTTGAAGGCTTAAAAACAGGTTCCATGGTTTTAGACTTTTGTTGACAGATCCATGGCAGTTCCTAATAAAAGATCACGAGTCAGAGTCAAAGTTCCAGTTCCAATTAAAAGAGTCATTGGAAGCAGCAGCTCAAACTGATCTGCTGGCAGGTTACAGTATCTACGTTACACCAAGTGTCCAACCTCCGCCATCAGAAATGAGAGGTAAGAATACATTTCTGGTGCAGATGATACTTGATTGAGAGAATATGTAGGTTCTGTGTAATCAGTCATTTACTTTGTATGGAGTGTTTGGTATTTCGTATTCACTTGTGTTGAAATTGTAGAGACCTGTACCTGGATACTGCCAGATTATCTGTCATTCATTCCTACGATTTTACCTAACATAGCATTTCTAAGCTTGTTTGTTATACCACCTGTATATGGGTTTGCACTAATCCATGCCTTCCTTTTTTTTTTCTTTCTGCTTGTATTACCGTTGTATGCTTGGTCAGTGGACCAAATGTCTTCTGTCACTTGTTTCTTCTCACAGACTGGCCTTTTTAATTTATGCCTTGCTCTTCTCCCCTCTTCTTGATGTCTTCCAGTCACTGGCTGAAGTCTCTTGTTCTGGGTCTTCTCATAGCTCTCCTTCCTTTGATTTTATTAACTTCAATTCCTTGTATGGTTTTCTTGTTTTTCATTTCTTTTACTTGCCAAAACACTACAATCTGAGATCCACATGAGACTGTGTTACTTGAGAAGGAGGAGAAAAATAAGAAGAAACAACACTCCCTTTTAAATGTAAGAGACACTAGAAAAGGAAGATATATTTCACAACTGTCAGTACATCAGTGTAAAGGAAATGTAATAATTAAGAAGGACTGGGAATGTTGGGAGAAAATCAGTTCCCAGAAGATTGGTTCTTTATAAATGAAGGACTAATGCTTACTTTTGTGTCATAGTGTGTTAGACAGTAGTTACTAATCGAACAAGAACAGTACAGCAAAATCATGCTATTCTGTTATCATGTTAATTGCAAGTTACCTACAGAAGATGGCAGATTAGTTGCGGATGCTGATAGGAACAAAAGATGGCAGTATTGATCAGCACTGGAAGGTATGCATGAGTTTTCAGTACTTCACTGAGGCTAGCATGTTAGTTTACGTGCAGATCACGAACTTACTTGTGCACCATGGTATTGACTTGAAACCTGGTGTTGGCAGAATTTTAGACAAAAGACAGTTCCACCCATTGCCTGGTGTTGGCATATTTTTCTGCTTTGGTGCTGGGGCTTGCTCTGCTAACTTCCAAACTGTGATGACTGGACATACTATTACAAAACATAACTGCACAATGATGAGGGTCTAATCTTGAACATGACACTCTTGTTTAGTCAGGACAGGGTTGTGGGCTCATAGCATAACAAATTGTATGACACATTCTTAGTTTTATCTCTCTTGAGTGTTACATTCACTTACAGCTGTGTTTTGACTGCTCCTACAACACAGTGTCACAACATATGTCTGCAAATTCATATCTGTTCATGAATGACTTCACACGTCACAGCTGCCCACAGAAGTTATAGTCATATTTTAAAAAAATTTATTACATGGTAACTGACACAGATAGAAATATGCAGTGTTTTGCAAATTTTTTCATAACTCAAAAAGTGTATGTGTGCATTAATCCATCTCAACAAGGGAACCTCTAGTGGCCCCGATCACATGAAGCTCATAGTCCAGTTCTGCCCACGTACAGGTGAACATGTTGGTCGCCACACTATGGATTTATTATGTTACCCTTGTACAAAGGGTTCCATTGTCATCCATGGATGTTCTTAAAATATAACACTTCACATACTCCCACAATAAGAAACCTAAAGTCTTGATATCAGGGGAGTGTAGGGACTAGGAGTCTGGTCCACACCTAATATTTACCTTGTCAGTAGCATGGTTTCATTATTACTTGCAACAAAGGAAACATAACAGAATGAAAGGTTTAAGGACAGGAGTGTCCACTTACTTGCGGAAAGACCACTTATGCTATAACATGACTAGCTAAGTGGGATGTAAGGAGAGAGAAGAGAAAAACAATGAAAACTGAGAAATAATTCAAGACTAATAAATTTTGTGCGAAGCATGGATAGGGCAGACCAAATAGTGCACTATTACCCATGCTGCAGAAGGACTGTGAAATGGAGCAAGTAATTTGTGTTATTTTTGCTACAGCTGGCTGCTCGAAACAGTTTCATATTGAGAAATACACCAAAAATCAAAATCAAAAGGCAAGGGCTGTGCTTTCATGGACATCATACTTGACTGTGTTCAGAAAATGACAGATCCAGCAGAGAAGGAAGATGAGAAATATAGTGCACAAGATAAATCACTAGCCTTGACAACAGCAGTGACGCCACCATCACCACCACCACCACCACTTCACATAAAACCACTGATTACAGATCCAGCTGTCTACTGAGTGGACTCAATATTCATAAATGGTTCATGTTCCATAAAATTGAAAAAGAAAGAAAGAAAAAGAGAAAGAAAGATGCAGCATTGAAAGAATATTGTGTTCATTCAACACACAAACAAAGTATACAAAAGTATAAAAGTTTAATATGATACCAGATATATGTATACATACACATATAACCTAACATTTATTTTTAAAAAGCTGTCGTACATTATTATTTGCATTGATGTAAAAATAACTATACAACCTGCATTTGTTACAATTTGTTTTTAGAAAGCATACTAGAGTGTTGGTGGTATTTATGCTCTCGCTGCCAGGGAAAGGATTAAGGTGGATTACAGACTGCCTTATTTTATAGGCACAAAGCGTTGCTTGTCCACAGAAATTATTTTTGCTCATTAGGTTTTTTATGGTCAACAGTTGCTTGGTGAGGGTTTATGTCATAATGTATGTTAAACACCATACTTTTCTCAGGTCATGATCTGAAAATCCTTCTTGTATGTTACTTTTTCTAGTCACTAAAACCAGTTGTTTAGCAGCAGGTTACCTCAAAATGACTCCATGCAGCAGAGTCTTTCATGTTAGAAACTAACAAGTCATTAGCCAGTTACAAAATTCCCAGCATTTTCTGGAATGTAGTGGTTCAGAATTACATTCACCACAGCCCACCATTGGGGCCTGCCCTTAACCGAATGAATCTAGTCCATGCCCTGTCATCTTATTTCTTTAAGATTTATTTTATTATTATCTCTCTGTCTGCATGTTGGTTTTCTAAGCAAGCTCTTTTTTTTCATGTTTTTCACTGAAACCCCATATATATTTTGCTGCTATTCTATGCATGTCACATGCCCACTTATCTCGTAATGTTTGTCAGGGTGTTCATACCATAAAGCTCCTCTTTCAACAGCTTCCTCAGGTTTCATGCTACATTTCCCTGTAGGTTCATACTACAGGGTCCAGCAAAAATACCTGACAATTTGGCAACACAGCTGTGAGTGGAACCGTTGGTGTGGGGAATTTGTCCTATAGCGCCCTTCTAGCGAGACTCTTAAAGCATTTCAGTTGCCATGGAGCGCTGGTCTGTAGAGCATCGGGCTTTCACTGTGGAGACGTATTCCTAAAACAACGATTCTGTCGTGATTCAGTGGATATTTTGTCGGAACTTCAATATTCATCGGAACAACAGTGTCCCTAGTCCCAATACTGCACATTGTGGGTGAGAAATTTCAGAGAAACAGTGTCTGCCAAAAAAAAAAAAAACACTTCAGAAAGCGAGCCTTCTCTTAGAACTCCTGAGAACATTGAACGAGTACGTCAGGCTTGTGTCAGAAGTCCTTGGCGATCAGCAAGCAGAAATGCCATTGCATTAAGAATGTCTGATTGTATGGTGCACCGAATATTGCATGAGGACTTAAATTTCCATCCTTACAAAATGGTTATGGTTCAAGCAATAAATGATAAAGACACTGTAAATCAAAAAACTGTTTGTGGGGTTCTGTTGAACATTCTGGATAACGGCGACCTTAACCATGTTCTCATGATGGATGAAGCAAATTTTTAACCTTGTGGCAATGTAAATTCTCAAAAAAACTATCGCTACTGGGCAACCAAAAACCCTTGCGATATTCACCAGAAACCTTTACATTCTGAGAAGGTTATTGTTTGGTGTGGTGTAGCATCTTTTGGGGTGATCGGCCCCTATTTCTTTGAAGACGAGGCAGGCAGGGCAGTAACAGTAAATTCAGCCCACTACACTGAGATGCTTCACACTTTTCTGGAACCAGAGTTGCAGAGACTTGGTGTTGAAACCCAGACTCTCTGGTTACAGCAAGACGGGACAACTGCTCACACTGTGAGGACTGTAATGCGAGCCCTTAACGAGATGATCCCAGCTCGTATGATCTCACGAAGAGGGAATATTGAATGGTCTGCAAGATCGCCCGATCTCAATGCCTGTGACTTCCTCTGGGGATATCTCAAGATCAAGGTGTACGAAAAGAAACCAAGGGCAATGGTGGACTTGAAACAGAACATCAGGGACAAAGTGGCAACAATTTCTCCCACCATGCTGCAACGAATGATGCGGAATTTCCAGAAACACTTGCGGGAATGCCATCTCACAGACATTATATTCAGGAAGTGAATGTTGTAATTAAAAATGATTTGCATTAAAGATAATTTTAGTAATAAATTCATGTAAAAAGGTAGTATACTTTTCATTTTATTTCAACTTAAAAATCATCAGGTTTTTCTGCCAGACCGTGTATTTCCTCAGCATCCTATTATTAATTTTCCTCAGCAGTTCATCCCAAAGAATGAATGTTCATAAGTGTTGTATTATTTTACAGGTATTATTGAAAGCTGTGGTGGTGTTTTCATGACCCAGGCAGCTACCAAATCCTGGCCAGTCAGTAGTTTTATCATATCCTGCTTGGATGATAAAGCCTGTTGGTCCAAACTCAAGAAATCAGGCAAACCTATTGTGGGACCTGAGCTTCTTCTTTTGGGAGTTCTACAGCAGAAGCTTAATCTGACATCAAATGTTTTGGTGTAGTGACTGCAGTTCTGTACAGTATGCATCCTACATTCATTTGGGCTGCATGGAGCTCACTTTACTTATATGAACTTGGGATTTTAGACTCTTTGCTTTTGTTGTAAATTCTTTGCCAAAAATTTTTTATAATGTTGTATATGTCAACATCCATGCATGTTGTTGCATCAAGAAGTGTGTGTGCTGTGTATAGTATGTGTATTAAATCTCATTAATTGAGAGTTGCTTGATGCAGCAACATTAATTTGATATTTTTCATTCAGTAAATACCTGAAGCCACTAGTTAATAAAATTATATTGTGTTGGAATAATGTACGGAAGGAGTGGACTGTGCGTAGTTCAGAGCTTTGTGGAAAATACTTGCAGCACCAAATTTACAGTTTCACAGATGTACACGAAAGTCATGGACTATGCTCGAACTGTGTCATTCCCCTACATTGCCAGTTATTCTGATGTACTGTCATTTATATCTCTAGTGGATTTTGAATGCTGATTGTCGTTCACTGTACTTTGGCCTGTGACTGTTCAAGAAGCAACAAAGAAGGGAATGGGGTTCTAAAATAATGTTTTCTTTCTTATGTAAAATTTGAATAGAATTTAATTCAGAAGAGCCATCTTTCTTCGTTGCTTGACATGCCTGTCTCTCGTATCAATATCATCTGTCATGCTGAGTGAGATTAGAGCTTTTTGTGATCGTGGCTATGAAAGTTGTTGTGTTCTTGGATGTAACTCCATCTACAACTGAAAGCCATTTGAGGGTACTGATGTTGGAGTTATTGCAACAGTTAGCAAAAATCAACACAGGTATTCAGACATTTGTCACAGTGATGCTGAAGTTGTGTATCCCAGCTGCAAAAAATTCTTTGGGCTTCTGCTGACACCACTGTACCACACCCTACTGCACATTGCCATCTGAATGTACAGCCTTTGAGGCTGCCATTAATGATCCAAAGACATGAATATTGCATGGCAATAAGTGTGGGCTGTATGCATGAGTAGGATGTTTGAGCATATCCCATCACATGCCATTCATCTGGTCCTGTACTTTGTGTCAGGGGCCACATGAGAATAGGAATTATGTAGCAGGATTCTGCCAGTAGTGCATTTATGTGAGGTTTGTTCTTGATATGGTGTGCAGATTTTGAAGTGTTTGACAGCAACAGGTGGCAGTGATTGTGTTTTGATATGATTTGAATTCCAGTTGCTGGGGGACCCTTGACAGTCCTTTGATCCTATTTGAATAGATTCACACCTGGTGCAAAATCATTGTGTCATCCATACTAGCTACTCATCCAGCTGGCTGTACTGTTCCACACAAATGTCTGCCATTATGCCTACCAAATCAGGTAATTTCACAGCTGTGCCATCCACACTGCCACAGGAGTGCCAGGAACAGGTTTCAGTTGTAAACACCTCATAT
>Ga0268261_10000494_pt1 | contig 24904 bp, 19 predicted proteins | sample TergutNc150P1_FD_190353 | JGI IMG/M metagenome (GOLD analysis project Ga0268261, IMG submission 190353) | Nasutitermes corniger P1 segment gut microbial community from laboratory colony in Florida, USA - Nc150 P1 (SPAdes) (version 2) | ecosystem: Host-associated > Arthropoda: Insects >...
TGCTGTGTTCTTAGCGTGGAGGAAACGCCCGGTCCCATTCCGAACCCGGAAGCTTAGCTCCACAGCGGCGATGGTACTGCCCTGGCGACGGGGTGGGAGAGTAGCACGACGCAGCATTTAACTTAAAACAATAGCCACCCTACGGGGTGGCTATTGTGTTTGCTGTGTTCTTGAGCCGTGGAGACTTTGCTTATTGCTGCGCCTTGCGGCGCAGGTGCCCGGTCCCATCCCGAACCCGGAATCCGCAGCGCTGAAAGCGCTCGCAAAAGCAGAGCGCTCCACAGCGGCGATGGTACTGCCCTGGCGACAGGGTGGGAGAAGTAGCACGCTCACGACTTTTTCGGACGCGTTCTCTTTTTATCGGAACCGGAATATTCCGGAATCTTCAAAACTTCTAAATCGCTTCCAATTGCCACGACTTAGCATACTATTCGATCTTAAGTGTATCAAGAGCGAGTCCCAATTTTGAATTAAGATCCCGCCTTGTATGGATAGGAACTTCGATTTTTCCCTCGTACAATTTGTGATGCCCACGTGCAGTTAGGCTCCATGAAGCTGCCACGGTGGCACCTACATCCTCGTTACCTACATAGATTAAGACGACGTCGCTGTCATTACACTTCTGAAGTTGGCGTGGGCGGAGGTCGCCGACGTGGTATTTAAGTGAGACCGAGCCGTTGTTGCTATTACTCCAAGACAGTGACCTAGGCCGGAAGGGTTGGATATCTACTTCGGGAACTGCGAACAGTTGCGGCGCGGAGAACGGATCAACTTTTCTCGGTCCCCATCTCCTCGGCGGACTCGGGAGCTTCAGATATTTACTGTCCGGATTCCTTTTCATACGGTGATCAATTCCGACTACACCTTCACCAATATGAATCGTGAGTTCGACATCTTCAAGAAAAGTATCGGAATTATTCTCAATAACTGGGCGGCATGGTGATAGGGTGCTGCCGAGGAACAGCACGCGGGCACTAGGCCACCTTTCTCGAAATTTCAAAACCCAATCGTTTATCTCGGTGCAGTATTGTTCTGGCGTCCGATCCTCTGGCTTTGTATTTATTCCGTAAGCGAATGGCGACGACGATAGCAAACTTGCAAGCGAATCAGTGGATCTATTGTATTTGTCAAGAACCCCACATTTTGGTGTGTCAGCCTCAGTGGTCTCCGTGCGCGGCAGTCTGTCAAGCAATTGATTTTTTGTTCTCTCAATAAAACTATTTAACACAGGAAAATCATTACCAGAAACTTTGATAATTGAACCCTCTATGGCGACACTGAAATCATCTGAATTGGTTTTATGAGCGCGCGGTAACATCCCTTGGAGCGGCTCGATACCGTTAATGTCGTGATTAATCGCTCTCAGTACTTTAGTTTTTAGTTCATCTACTGATTCATACCCGTCATATAAGGAGATGTGCTGTATTTCGGTTTGGAAATCCCGCAGCGCTTCCAATTGTTTTAGATCTATGTCGTTTGGGAGCGGAGCTGTTGAAAAATAGACATGTACCGGCAGTTTTGCGGCGTTCGCCAACGTAATCTCCTCAACAGTTCCAGACACAGCGTCGGGAGTGTTTTGACCCAAACGTGAGCCAAAAATTGCAATGACTATATCCGCATCATTGAGACCTTGGCGGTTCACGATTTTTTGGGGATGTTCTCCATATTCAGCGACTGCTCCGGTTTCCCAGCGCCACGGTAATAGCGTAATCCCTCTAGCCTTTGAATTTGATGCGTTCCACTCATGTATCACCTGTTCTACAGCATCGCGGGCCTTGGGCACGTCTGAAGGGGAGGCGATGAAAACCGTAACGACTGTCGAGTTGCGAGCCATAGTTCGATCCTTAAAAGAAAAAGGTTACTGAAAATAAGCGGTGGCTTCTGGTTTTCCGGCAGGGTTTTCCACTCGTCCAGTAAGGGAGAGGGTAACAAAATAGGGAACCGATTCGTAGGGGATCCCTAGGTTATATTGAATTGTAACGAAAAATCTATCCCTGCTAAGAAGTCAAAAATATCTATGATACCGATACTGATAGTATCTTCATACTAACGAGTTCCCGGAACAAATCGATTCCCTTTTCTTGAAGCCTATCCTTATCAAATTCGATATATCCAATGCTGCTAAAATTTGAAGGTAAATCGATACCGTTCTCTTTGAAAATGATGATCCTTTCTCCATATAAGACGGAGGCGGCGCCTAGTTCGTGTGAAACATTTTCGCTTGGTCGCCAGATCGCATTTCCATTTTTATCGAAATACTCTTTATCAGCGGTAAATACCAGTATTGCAGCTCCGCATTGGCGCATTGTGTCAGCGACTTTCTGGGGGATAGGACGAGCATGGTTCGGCTCGTCAACTGCTTCTTTGTGTGGAATTCCGTATTCATTAAGAATTTTTACTAGTTGTTCCATAGGTCGCCGGTTCCCACCATGCCCAACAAAAATCGCGTTCTTTGCCGGAGAAAGCGAGGGTTCATTATGTAAACACATACGACTGTCTTCAACTGGTTCTATGGGTGGGGTATCGGAAATTGGTTGTTCTTCGTATTCTGCATCTTCAGAGGGTGTTGCATCTGATATCCCTTGGTGAGAATCAAGCTTTATGTAGTCTTTCCCCTTTATACTGGTTATGAATCCAACAAATTTAGCGTTTTCCACGAGAAGGTCATATACCGCTTCAGTCTTTGGCCGCGGAACTCCAAATGATGCGAGTACGTTCATTGCGATGTCTTTTGGAGGTAATGGCGATTTGTCATATTTTTCATAGAACTGCTGCGCAACTGTTGGCTTCAGAGCGGCTTGTCGCAGGCTAGTTATGTCGGCACCAATTTCCAACGGAGAAACAACACTCTGACCCAGTCTGGTTAGGGAGATTACAGTGGCATTTGGCCCGCCATCGGTTAGACCATATCCTATAGCCGCACCGCAGAGGGTCCGGAAGGAACCCGATGATGGTGCCATATTTGCAGCAGTGGCAACGTCAAACGGCGTCGTCGGATCGGATGCGTAGTTGTCAGCGATGAGCCGAGGAATACGGCAGGCTTTTTCAAGAGTGATTGAAGGAATGTCAGTCTGACTAATTCTTGAGGCTCTTGCTTTTTGTTGAGGGGTAGTGGCCATCTTTGGTTCGCTCATGCGAACACAGTATCAGCTATACGTATTATTCGCAATGTTCGCAGTTGTGCGTGTCATACGTCACCATCTATAAACTCTTCGATGATTATCGGTAAAGGTGATATTTCATACCCTATAGTCTATCGCGACTCGGCGCGACTTGTTCAACATCTCGGGCACTGGGTAAAAATATCCTTGTAGTAATGTAAGTTTAGATTCATGGTAGCAGCGGGTACACTTGCGATAGGGCAAGAAGTTAATGCAACAAACGACTCAAACCGTAACCCCGCGAAACGAGTCCAAGGGGGCGTTGCAACGAGTGACGTTATAATGTCCGCCCATGTATCGGGAAACGCTGAGGTTTTTCGCCAGATATTGGAACTCCACGTCCAAGACGGTTCGGTCATTGCTGACGTGACTTTTGGCGGGGGGGTTTTTTGGAGTAAGGTCGACAAGACCAGATACGAGTTGCTTCCAAGTGATATTGCTACCGGAGTAGACTGTCGTGCACTGCCTTATAGTGATGAGTCTATTGATGTGGTAGTTCTTGATCCACCATATATGGAAGGATTGTTACGGGACACAGTTGGGCATAAAGCTGGGGGCGGGACACACTCGGCTTTCAGGGAATATTATTCAAATGGTGATGAACATTCTGATAGCTGGAAAAAGCCCGACGGAACACCTACCGCTAAATGGCACGGGGCAGTAAGAGAACTTTATTATTACGCGTCAATTGAAGCACATAGGGTACTAAAAAACGGAGGAGTCTTTATCGTTAAGTGCCAAGATGAGGTATCAGCTAATAAGCAGTGGTTAACGCACGTAGAAATCATTAATGACTGTTCAGAATTGGGGTTTTACGCGAAAGATATTTTCGTGGTGGTTCGTCAAAATCGGGCGGGTGTAAGTAGGGTAATGAGGCAAGTACATGCGCGAAAAAATCATTCTTATTTTTTGATCTTTACGAAAAAGGGGATAATGGGTAGCTAATCGGTGCTGTGCCAACGTTTTTGTTTCTTATCCCAGGCGCGTTTTAGTATTAGCTCAAAGTCGTCGGTGAAAGGGGGTTGCGGTGGCCAGGTGACTTTCTGCATGCTCTTGATAAGCTGCGAGCGCTGTGCTTGCGTGTATCCCTTATGGCTGCTTATCTCTAGGTCTTCATTTAGCGCAAATGCAAATTTCCATGTTTCCCCAAAAGCGAAACAGTTCACAGCTAAAATGTCGAATTCTCCCCGTTGCAATAGAGTCGTGGTCAAAAATGATCCATCACTAAATAGCACCTCGCGCCGATCAGAACCATCCACCTGGGTCGACCCAGACCAAACTCCAGTCTCAGAATTGTACTTCACCGTTTTTGTCTGAAGGCTCTTAACTTCAACAATAAGGTCGTGACCATCGTATTCAAGTCGCCTATCGCCTTTTTTAGTGCGGTCGTGATCGTCGTCTTTAGTGCTATCCAAACCGTGCTCATGAAGATACATCTGCTCGAATTTGAGTTCCGCAATATAACCAAGCAATATCCCGCGTAATGATGGATTTCCATCAACCAATTCCGAGAGTTCTGAGACGCTTACGCCCCACTTATCTAAGATTGAGACCGAGGGTGTGGAGTCGGGCAGATTTGAGGGGGTCTTGTGATCGTTCATATTATGAACTTAGTCGGAAGCAGCTGGCCTGATTGGTATCTGGCATATTGAGTTACCAAAAATTACCTCTCCAAGACTCTTCGGGTTCGCCCTCCGTTCTTTCGCCATCGGGGCTGAATTCTGTTAGTGACGTTTTTCGAGGCACGATGGTGTACATAAGGCGCAAGGGTCACGCGGGTCACGCGGGGGCGTTGCGGGGGCTGGCCCCCGCTGGTGGGGGTAGCGGGAGACGAGCGCGGCGCCAGCGGCGACGCGAGTGGCTCACGCTAGGGGGCGGGCTCGCCCCCTTCAAATATTTCAATTGGCCAACGGATTGTTGACCAATTTGCAGGCAGGGTAAAGATGCTACGTCGCACCGGAGGTGCGCCAAGTAGTTCAGGGCGCAGCAGGACTGCACTACGTCATTAAAGCACTTTATAAGATGCAGAAATCCAGAGGTGGCTTCATACTGGGGTTATGGCTATCAGAACACGGAAGATTGCAGTTACAGACGGAGAGGCGAGGAAGAAAGCTGCTATTTATCTCCGCATCTCAAAAGACCCTCGCAAAGATGGCCTCGCTATTGACCGCCAAAGGGAGGATTGTCTAGAGGTGGCTGAGAAACTGGGTTACGAGGTTTACAAGATTTATATTGACGAATCAATATCCGCTACGGATAAGAGCAAGGTTCGTCCAGAGTATGATTCGATGGTTGCAGACCGTGATGCTGGGAAGTTTGATGCTGTTATTTGTTGGAATCTTGATAGGTTTGTGCGTCGGCCAATGCAACTAGAACAGTGGCTTGATTTTCTTGATGATTCTAAAGGCAAGTTCCAAGTTTATACTAAAGATTCAACTTTTGACCTTAACACTATTGACGGTCGGGCAATGGCTCGTGTCGCCGTGTTGCTAGCAAATGCCGAAGTAGAGCGTAAGAGCGAACGTCAGAAACGCGCTCAGCAACAACGAGCCGAACAAGGCAGACCCCCAAAAGGAACCCGGCCAATGGGATATTCTACTGATGGTTATAAGATAATCAAACACGAAGCTGCTGCCGTAAAAGCAATTTTTAGCACTTTCGTTAATGGAGCTTCCATAAGGTCTATTGCTGCTGGCTTGTCAGGTCAAACTGGCCCCAGAATACCTAATGTTCCAAAGATGCCACCCCAAGCTAGTGTATTGCAAAAAGAAAGACTAGAGGCTAATGAGTATACTGCAATAGATGCAGATGCAAGCACTCCTTGGCGACCATCATCAGTAAAAACTATCCTACGCAATCCAAGTTACGCTGGCTTTTCAACTTACGCGCCAGACTCTACTTCCAAGAATCGTGAAGAAACAATACTTAAAGATGCTAATGGTAATCCAATAATGGGAAATTGGGAACCTATTGTTTCTATTGAAATGTGGGAAGAAGCTCAACGAATCTTAAATGACATAGGCCGAAATACAAGAGGCTTAGGAACTGACAGAAAATACTTAGGTTCGGGCGTGTTCTTGTGCGGTGACTGTAATAAACCAATTAAAGCAGGAGTTGGAAGATATCGGTGCAACCATGAGCAAGCAGACGCAAAAATCCGTAAAGAAAACAGCTCCTTAATTAGAAAATCAGAACCAGTAGATGAATTAGTAGAAGGGCTAATAAGGTTACGTTTAACTAAACCAGACGCTATTGCAGCAATCTTGCACAATGATGAACCTAGACTTAATGAAATAAATCGTTTAATCGAAATCCAACAAGGTCACATCAAGCGCGTTGAAAGAGAATACGCAACAGGCGAGGCTAGAATCTCTGACCTTAACTTAACTCGCAATTTAGCTGAAGCTGAAATCGAGAAACTTAACCGAGAACGCATAAAATTAACTGCCGGAGATAAAACCAAATCCATACTTATGGCTTCTAAGCCAGTAGAAGCATTTGACAAAGCAGACCTATCACTAAAGCGTGCTTTCATAAGCTCCTTTTTAACTGTCAAACTGCATCACAACCCGAGAGGGCGCCGGAGGTTCAACCCTGAAACGGTAGAAATCAAATGGAACGAACCGGAGTTGTCGCCAAGCCAACCAGGCAGGAAAACAAATCGAGCAGCGACCAGTAAGCCAGCCAAGTAAGCAGGTGTGAACCCAACTAGGGTAGCGGCCCGCAGCCAGAACCAAGCTCCACACAAGCCACTTAGATAAGTAGGCTCCGATGAGTTGGGATAATCGAGCAAACCGTCTTAATTGGGGAGTATCATCCATGAATAAAATCAAACCTTGGCAAAAGGCTCTAGCTGGCGCCCTCCTAGCAGCAGGCTTAGTTTCCGCGTGTGGGGGTGCCCCGGCAGCCGAATCTACTCCTGCTCCGTCCTACCCTGACAATTCCACTACTAATGATTATGAAGCTGACACCACTGATTATTATGATGATGAGGATTACGATTTAGAAGAATCCGCTTATTATGCTACCCCTAACCTTGAAGTTGGCGCCACGTTAACCGCTGAGGAAGCAGAAGCAGCCCGTGAAGCATTACGTGGAATGGATAACGAAGAGCGAGCAGGCAGAGTAGTAATAAATAGAGGTGGAGGTTATATAGTAGCAAATGCAGGTGACTTAGAAGTTGGAGATAGACTTGATACAGCAACTTCTGGCGGAATCAATAAAGATGCAAATTTCATTTGGCGTGAAACAGGCAACTTGAATTTCTGGTACAGTCCTGATGGTTCACAGGTATATGTTATGGATATTAATTCTCCATTAACTGATGATATGCGTAATGATATTGCTTGGGCAGCTAGTAACGCAAGTGGTAGCCGTGTACCGCAAGAAGTAATAGACCAACAAACTCTTGTGAGTTTTTCCATCTACGAGCATTCTGGTCCTCATTTTATGATTACTGCACGACCTATGGATGGCCAAACTGTATATGAAATATTATGGACTGGCCATCATGGATTACCGGGATTTGATGCGGCAAGAGAGGCAATTAGAGGAGCAAGCGCAGCAACTTCAGAAGCACAAGCTTTACGAAATTTCCAGCCCTTATTCAATGCCTTTCCTAATTCTCCTATCTTCGGTGTCAACGGACAAAACATTAGAGGTTAACGTTCTTGGCACACTGTAATAGATACCTGTCCGTAAGTATTTAGCAGCTTCTATCCTATTTGTCGTCAAAGCTAATTAGCATTCTCGGTGACTTTTTATAAAACGCGCATAATTTATATATGCAGAAAGTTAAAATCATTATTATCGCTATCGTTAGTCTAATAGTTGGCGCTGCTTTGATGTTCATTGCAAAAGAATCACTCAATACTCAAGAATTACGCACAGCCGAGGAGCATACTACTGATTCTTTATCGTTCTATCCAAACGACAAGGAAGATGGTGTATGGGCTAGTCTTGATTATCAAGCATTTACTTGGGTTCCATTAACCCCTACCAGCTACATATCAAACGTTTGGGAGCCAACTGGTGAAACCCTATATAGCTCTTTTCATCCAGTTAATGAAGTAGTAAGGGTATTAGTGCCGATTAGAGCAAGTGTTCGCAATGCAAGAATCGTGCCAAACGCAGTGCCATCTAGTGAAGGGTCTTTCTGTGGAGCCACTGCTTTCTGGCAAGGGTTCGCATTTGGAGAAAACGCTGTTGAAGCTGAAACTACCGGGATTGCTTACAATACAGTAGACATCTATAATGGAATTGACTTAATTTGGCTAGTTGTTGACTTACATGCTGGTGATAATAATACATGCAACATCTCTGAAATGCTCAATAGACTCCGCCCAGTTATTAACATCCAAGACCCTTCAGAACTCAGTTTAGAGGGCTGGATATCTAATACGGAAGCTCAAGAATCAAATGACTAGCAACATCCGGGCCGGAGGTAAGAAGCCAATCATCTTGGCTTAGAATAACAAGATGTTCAAGTAATAAAAATATCTGTGACTCAATCGTCAATTGAGATTCATAAGTCTTGTCTTATGCTAGTGGATATTCAGATTAAGCATTTTTCATTAATAGCCTATCAAATAACTAATTTTGAATAGGGGTGTTTCGAATACATCAGAATCTCATTTGCCAGATAGTTGTATTAATCCTAACTTAGATAGCCACACCTGCACCTGGCCCACCCCAGTTTCCTGGCGGGGAGAGGAAAGCACCACCATCACATCCACTACTCTGCCACCTATGAGTACCTACCACAATGCTAGCTCCAGTAGTAGGATGCCTACCCATGAGGTCAGCTGTAAAGCTAAATACGATGCAACAGCTACCACTGCCATTAATTGTTTGAGAATTAGTCTGCGCAATTGTTGCAAAGCTAATAGATGCCTGTGGGTTTTCACGCCCCACACCATAAGTTGCCCACCAAGTTTCACTGCTTACAGTACATGCACTTCCAGCGGGCCAAGGGACTGCTGGGCAGTTCCTAGCAGTGCCAGTGAAAGGTGTCCCTGGCCCTTGTGCTGAAGTATTTAATCCATCGTTGTTGAAAGTACCAGGATTGTATGTAGTACAGGCTGGGATGTGATGAGCTGCGGTTCCATTAGCTGTCACACAAGCGGGTGTGGTACAGGGAATCGCTGGTGGTGCCCCTGGTGCTGGAACTGTGCCTGTACTAGTGCTGTCGTGGAAAGAGTGCTCATTTCTACCATCACCAACGGTTACAGATGCTCCGATGTTGGGGTTCCCGTGACCCAAGTTATCAGTACATCCACCATTGCTAACGCCATTACCACCAACTTGTGCTCTTACAAACCAAGTATGAGTTAATAGAGTTCCATTTTGCTCAACGCAACCTGAACGAGTACCATGGAATCCGTTATGGTTAGTTCCAGGATTCCAAGCTCTTGCTGAACCAGTGAATTGTGCTGTTCCGAAACTATTTCCGAATTCACGGGTATTAATACCATCACTGAATCTAATAACAGTAGCTTGAGATGAAGCATTTGCTAAATCAATAGAGCATCCGCCAACCCCGGTGATTCCAGCGTTGCTCAAACTCGGACGCAATCCTGCAGCGGTTCCGTTAAACCATACTCCATCAACCCATTGATGAGATTGTCCTGGTACTGCTACTACACAACCTGAACGAGTAATAGCATGACCATCAACAATAGTATTCCATGCTGAACGTGAGCCACCGCTAATAGCGGGCAAGCTAACCGCAGAGGTAATTACTCTAGTATTATGACCATCAGTTAAATGGATAGTCCATGTTCTAGTGTGGTTTACATCTTGGTTAGCAGGTCTTTGGATTGAACCAGCTAATTCAGAACGAGTTAATACTTGAGACTCAGCATTATTATCAGGAGTGACAGTAATGTGTCCACTTAAACCTGAAACGGAGTTTAACTCAAAACGGCTCCAACGCATCATTCTACCTTGACGTTCCGCTGCGGATAATGCTTGGTCTGGGGTTAATGGAGCAGCATGAGCTAAAGTAGGAGTAGAAGTAACGTTATTAGCAGTTACAGTATTAGCTCTTGTAATAGCTAAAGTAGTAGTACCGTTAACGTTACTTGCAGTAGCTGTTAAAGCAACAGTAGTAATTCCACTTCTATCGGCTCTTACAGTATTGAAACCATCAGTATTAGTTAGGTTTAAGGAGTAAGTATCAGCATCACCATTACCACGGCCCAAGGGGTCGAATCTAAGAGTAACACCATGCCAAGTATTACGAGTTCTAGTTCCTTGTGGCCTAGCAGTAGTAGCTAAAGTACCCATAACTGGATTATGAGTAGCTAAAGTAGAATGGTCTGGCAATGCTGAGTGAGCTAAGTTATGAGTCCAAGAAGTTCCGCTCCATCCAGGTAAATTACCAATAGCGAAACCATTTTGGAATTCAATATCAACTTCTGCTGTTCTAGTATTAGTTCTATGAGTAATAGTTCTAATTCCTAATACATCTGTTGTTATAGTAGTATTAGTTCCGCCTTGTTGCACACAAGTTACCACATCTGAGAATCCACCCTCACCAGTAGTTTGAGCTTGGAAAGTGTGATTAGTAGATTGGGTTCCTACTTGAACTGAAGCTCCATGTCCAAGACGGTTGAATCTTTGGCCGTAGCCAGCTACTTGACCACCAACACCAAAGCCATTCTCATTAGCTCCGTTAGTCATTGGAACCCATGGACGAGTTGTAATGTTAGTTTCACCAGTAGCGTGCCTTACAAAATGTGTGGTGTCAGGATAAAGCTCATCTTGAGTTTGACCCATGAAAGAAGTTACAACAGCAGAACGAGTAGTGATATCGTTGATAATACATTGAGGATTAGCTGGCCTAGTCCAAGCAGATGCTACTGGAACAGAACCAGGTGCAGTAGGGTCTCCGTTATGAGAAGTAGCACCACGCCCAGAAGTGTTAACTCCAAATACAGAATAAAAGTATTCACGTCCAGTTAATAATGTTGGTCCAAAAGTGATACTTGGATTAGCAGCAGTTCCAGTTCCGGTTGCTGGTGTTCCATTAGAAATGCCACCAATAGTTAAATTAGCGTTAGCATTAGTGATAACATTTCCAGTTAAATTACCTGCTACTGGAACTGCTCCTTGCTGAGTATAAGTGTATTGTCCGATAGCAGTATTCATTGCAGATAAATGACCAACATTAGGTTGCTGAGCTGCAAGGTGTAGCATTACTGCTGCTTGAGCACGAGTAATGTTTCCAGCAGTAGGAGTTGCAATTCCTGGCCTGGATAACTGATTAATCCATCCTGCAAATTCGGCTCCTGTTACAGCAGCGCTTGGATTGAAACTAGCACCAGTTAATCCAGTTAGATTTACTGACCTAGCCCATGCAGCTTCACGGTAATGAGTCATTGTAAGTGGAACGTCATTGAAAGGAGATTCTACTGGTGGAACAAAGTTTTGATTACCGAAACTTCTGAACAAGAAAGCTGCTGCTGCTTGACGTGAAACATTTGTATCTGGTCTAAATGTTCCATCAGGCCATCCGGCAGCAATACCAGTTCTATTTAACCATTCAATTTGTGTTCTATTAACATGGTTAGTAGTGTCGGTAAAAGAACTTCTTTCAGGTGTCGGAATTGCAGGTGTAGCTGTAATTGTATTGAAGTTCTGAGTAAAGTTAGCTCTATTGGATAAAGAGTAAAGAACTTGGAATCCAGCATCTCTGTGGCCTACGGGCGCTGGTTGGACTCCTCCGACTGGCACCCCTGATGTGGCCTGACCACCACTTGCTACAACTGCTACTGGTCCTCTTGTTGTAACAGTTCCATCTGCTCTAAGCCAGGTAGCAGGAGTCCAAGTTAAAGTATGAGTCCTAGCTGCACCTGAAGTTCCTTGAGCGCCAGCAGGTGAAACTACTGGTGACAATACTGGCGCTGCTGGGGCTGTGAAAGCTCCTACTAAACCATTAGCGGCTACTGCTTGAGTGGTTCCAGGGTTTGGTTCAGCTCTTCTTACAATACCCATTCCGTTATTAGCAGTTGCTCTATCATTCCTAACTTCTAATCCGTGGCGTAGGATTCCTGAGTTAGTTAATCCACCATTTAGGTTTTGTCTGTTTCTGAATTGACGGGTTGCTAGTATTCCTAAGTCTGCTCTGCCGTCATTTCCTTCACGCGCAGATAGTTCATTTACTGCTAATTGCTCCCAACGGTTAACAGGAACTATTTGGTAGTCGAAAGCGAATCCGAATCCAAATTCACCTGTTCTAGCTCCTGGTCTGTTAGCCCATGACTGGAATCTATTAGCTGCTGAAATATGAGATGGAGTAGCATTGTTATTATTAACACTTGGAACTACCGCTTGTGGTCCATCAGTTAAAGTATTTTGTGATGCTGGTACTCTAGCAATTAGGATTCCATCACGGTAAATGTCAAAACCAAATATACCTTCAGCTTCAGGAGTGGTGATTTCACCTAAATAGTTTCTTACTTCCCAAGTAAGGTCAATAGTTTGTTGGTTCCCTCTAGCGTTCATTCTAATTTCAGGGGTTGGACGTAAACCTGAAATGATGTTGTTTGATTCTGGGCCGATACCTTCAGGAGTAAGCACGTTACCAGTAGCTATTTGAGCTTGCACTACATACATTGCTGTGAAGCCTGGTGGCAAATCAGGGTCAATCCAGTGTCTTTGTGAACCAGGAATGGTATCTACTATATGCCATCTATTAACACCTAGTTCACCACCAGTAGGGAACATTAAACGGAAGATTGTCCATCCAGTAGTATTTACAGTGGCATCTGAACGGTCACACCAATATAATCCTGGTCGGTCAACGCCTCTAATTAAACCTGTTCCTCTTGGTCCACCGAAAATTTCAGCTAAAGCTTCAGGAGTAGCACATTCTTCATTAACGTTATTTGGGTCCATGATTGAACCTTCTGGTGCTACTGGAACACCAGGCATACCTCCACCAGTGTTGATATGTCTTGGAGTGAAACTTCCAGCGGAACGTAAATCACGAGTAACTTCTAAGTTACGTCCATCAGGAGCTACTGCTAAATGCCATTCAATTCTGCCGACTCTATTAAGTAAGTTAGCATCATTAGCATCTTCTCTACGTAAAGGTAATCTATCTTCACTTATAGTAGAGTCAAGTCCAATGAAATAAGTGAATACCCCATCTTGAGCAAATCTAGGTTCAGCAGCATTAGGATGATTAGAGATTGGGTCTAATCCACGGATAATTGTTTGTGAGTTGAACTCAGAACCATCTCTATCGAAATTACATGCCGCTGGGTCAACGTCAGTTCCTGATGAAACGGTAGTATCTACTCTAAGGATTCCTAGTCCAGGGTCAGCAGTCCATACTCTTAAATGACATCTGGTTCCTTCACCAGTATCTCTTAGTACAAATAATTCTAATCTATTACGGTCAGCTACGTTAATTTGAGAAGCATCGTTAACGTCACGTTGGATTTGAACATTAGCATCTTGGAGTCTATTCCAGGCATTAACACCTGAGTCTATTCTGCCTGCGTTACGGAAGAATGAAGTCACTAAAGCGATGATTGCGGTTGCTACTACACCTGCTACTACAAGAGCAATCATTAACTCTGCTAGAGTAAAACCTTTTGCACTTCTCTTATATGAAGCGAACTTTTCTTTGGTTCTAATCACTTGCATCCTCCTACATAATTCAGACCTGAATCAAACGAGAACTATGCGCAATTAAGAATCAACGTACTCCTTATAAAGCATCTATCTCAACTAGCAATTATCAAACTGTTTAGCAATATGGTTCCGCTGCGCATTCTCTTTAACGGCAGTTTGTTGCAGTTGGAATCATCTGTTAAGACAATTCCTCCTAGAACAGTTAATTGATTTTTCTATCTGCGCATTTTGTCGAATGTGACTATGCGTTACCTATTGCGCATCTTTACATTGGCTTACTGATGTGAGTCAAACATTAGTGACACACGGTTACTAATGGAACTGTTCTGAGGAGAACAATACAAATGACTATTCGCCTAATGCAAATGCTAGAAGCCCGTCGTGAAGCTCTTAAAGCTTCTGGGAAGCGTGGCTTTACCCTAATTGAATTGATTGTTGTAGTAGTTATCATCGGTATTCTTGCTGGTGTTGCTATTCCTGCATTCTTGAACCAACGTCAACGTGCTTTCGACGCTGCAACTCAGTCTGACCTACGAAACACTGTTACTGCTCTAGAATCTTCTTTTGCTGCTAACCTACGTTACCCTGCAACTGATACTATCGTTCGTACCGAGGGTGGTTTCACTTCTTCAGACGGCGTTAACGTTTGGGTATTCTACACTCGTACTTTCGATGGCGTTTCTAACAACGACACCTCTGATGATGCCCGTACCGCTAACGGTTACATCCTAGTTGGTCAGAACGCTCAGAACTTGAACCGTATCTTCGTTCTAAACTCTAACGGTGGTTCTACTCCTGTTGCTATTGACGGTGCTACCGCTGGTGCTGACCTAGAAGAGTGGCTATCTGAAGCTGCTGGTACTGGTGGTTCTTTGACCGTTGGTACTTTCGCTCCTGGTCAAGAATTCAACCCTGAAGCTGCAATGCTATCTGTATTGCTAGAAGGCTGGAGCCGCTAATTTAACCCTCACAACTTAGTTTGTGAAATGATTTGAGAATGGCCCGGACATTATTGTTCGGGTCATTTTCGCCTGTCAAGATAGATTTAGGTTCTGGCAGATGTGGGTTGTCGGATAGGTTGGTTTGATTCCGGCGCATTGTTAAGGGTATGAGCGAAATTCAATATACTACTTACCTGCAATCAACCAACTGGTGGGCCAAAATTGACCACAGTAGCGATAAAGATGGATTGTCAAATCTTGAGTACCGCCCAATAGTGATGTGGAAAATCAATGAAAATGATGAGTTCATTCCTATGGTATTCCCACATCATCTTGAGAACATGGATTATGAAGAAAACCAAAATTTAAGACTTGTTGATGCACGAAGTATTACTGGTTTCGTCCGTTTAGGTCGCACGCAATAGCTTAATAGGTTGTTTCAGCAGGTTTCTACCCACATAGGTATTCCAGGCGAAATAAACAATTCAATAGTTCCGAAATTTAACGATTGAACAGTTATCCAAAATTCCTTCTCGCTGATTGCTTTTTCGATTTTAAGTGCTATCTGCATCCCATCTTCCATTCCAAGCTGGAACTGGCTTTCTCCGTAATGAAGTACTGCGTAGGGTTTTGATGTGATTTCCATTCAGTAATCCTAACTGATTACACCGTAAGCAGTCTTGCTGAGGCGAATCCATGCCAGCCCTCCGGTTCCACCCCATCCACGCGACCCAATCCTACTTAGCCCCAGCGCATAGTCATCATCTGACCCCTGCCGGACAAAAGCTCATTATGGAGTAAGACAAGTTTCTAGGAGGACACGATGAACGGTATTACCATTGACAGGCAAGGTGCGTTCCACAACAGAAGCAACGGCCAGTACGCAGTTAAGCCAGGAGCTTCTGCTGGTACTGATTTAGATTGGAATAGCAATCAAACTCAGGCTTGGGCTAATGCAAGAAAGTCATTCGCTAAAACAGTTAATTCCCCGGAGGCAGAAGAAGTGTTTGATAAAGTAAAAGTAATTAAAGGTGTTGGTATTGCTGTTGTGGCAGCAGGTTTAGTTTCCGCGTGTGGCGGTGCCCCGGCAGCTGAATCTACTCCGACCTATCCTGACGGTGATTCCACTACTACTGTTGATTACGAATCTAACGTGACTAATTCTTATGATGATGAGGATTACGATTTAGGTGATTATTATGATGATTACGAGTATGAAGCTCAAACTGCTGGTGGTATTCAACCAGGCTCAGTATTCCCAGAACACATGGCTGACCATGTAGCTAGTGTTCTACGAAACATGGATGCTGAATCCAGGGGTTCAATGGTTCTAGTTAATCGTGATGGAGTCTTTACGATAGCTGACGCTGACAGTATTCAAGTCGGAGACAGATTGGACTCAAATGCCCCACCCCAAGGTGTCAATCTTCATGGATTTGTGATGCTTATGCCCGAAGATGTTGTTTTTGCACGCCAAGCGGGAGTCCCAGTGTTCCAAACTCCCGACGGGAGTGAAGCTTTTGTATTCGACAGGAATGACCCATTCACTCCTGAGATTAGGGGTTACATTGCTACTGCGGCTAATCCAGCACCCGGAACTGATGCTTTTCAGAATTGGATTCGAGTAAACCAGTCATTTGTGCAGTCAAATATTGATGTGTTTATTGTTAATAACCAACCAACTGCTGGGCGTGATGATTTTTCAATGTCCATTCCTGGCTCATGGATTACTGGCCCTTACCAGCCATCTCAGATTACTATTCCTAGCGACAGAATGACTTCTCGTTCTGCACAACAAACTATCAATAATTGGGCGCCAGTCACAAATGCCCACCCTAACATTCCGATTATTGGCTCTGATGGTGAGTTCATTCGTCCACCAGCAAACTAAATTGAAACAACCTGAAACCCGTCATTCCATTCAAGGTTTGACGGGTTTCGTTCAATCAACAACATCAGCTTCAACCTCATCAGCATCGAAATTAAAAGTCATTGGAATCTCTAATGGCGCTACACTTAGTTTCAATGTATCCATAATTTCTTCAATATTGCATAGATTATCCTCTGTTGCAAGCAGGTCTGCTATCAGCCAAACATGTTCTACACCGGCAAACATATCAACTTGTGATGACATTAACCCAAAGGCTTCAGCCTCCTCAGCAGTAGAGCCGAATCCAAAGAAGAAGTTACCCTGTACTCTACAGCCTAGAACATTATCATTGATATTCGGAACAGGTGTTATTCTGCTAAAACTATTCGTACTTCTTACTGGCATAAAGACTCTGAACATTTCATTTTGTGGAACATGACTAGCTTCAATAGATTTTCCAGTCGAATCCCATCGGTTATCGAATATAGATACTTGACGTGATAAACTCCATTCAAATGTCTGTAAGTCACGAGTAACCCAAACACCATCATCAGTATCATGTTCGTGGAAAGAAACTTGAGTTTCATTAAGGCCCAAATCTTCAGCACTATTATTTGTGTTGCTACAAGCCGAAAGTGCGACCAAGGCAGTCAAGATAGCAGACATTTTCACTATATTTTTACGCATAATTTCCTTTTATTCATTATAGAGCTGCATGGCAACCTTGTGGGAGAACAGCACATCCACCACAATGGGTTCCGGTTGCACCTACACGGCGCCCTGCTGCGGAACTCCATCCAGTTGTAGTTACGATGGCATTACAGCCACAAGAACTAGGGGCTGTATTTTGACCAGAACAACCTCCGGTAGATTGAGCGGTCAAACCTTGCGAGTTTGCGCTTACGATTGAAGCAGCTCTAGCGTGTTCACATGATGAGGATGGTGGGGTACAGCCGCCGCCGCCACCGCCGCCTGCTGGGGGTGGTGGTGCTGGTACTGCTGCACAGCTTCTAGTGCTTTCACCAGCGTTATAAGGACCAGTTACACTATTAAGATGGTCGGTATAAGTGTTTCCTGGAACATGCCACGGACATCTTTGGGTAGATGCTGCTGACCCAGGAGCCGTAGGACATGCTGGTGGGTCGCAACTACCTGGCCCTGGTTGAGCAGGAGTAGGCACAGCATTAGTGGTAGTCGTATCGCTGAAAGTGAGTGTATTTCTGCCGTCAGAGACAGTTACTGAAGCTCCAATCGGATTGCTTGCTGGTCTGTTATGAGGCAAGTTATCAGTACACCCACCAGCAGCATTATTGATATTAGCAAGAGAAACTGCATTTCCACCTACTTGAGCCGCAGAGACCGAAGTATGAGTTAACAAGGTTCCACTTTGCCTTACGCAACCTGAGCGAGTACCACCAAATCCATTGAAATTGGTTCCTGGATTCCACGCATAAGCTGAACCAGTGAATTGTGCTGTACCGAAACTATTACCAAATTCACGGGTATTTATACCATCACTGAATCTAATAACAGTAGCTTGACTTGAAGCATTAGCTAAGTCAGTAGAGCAGCCTCCAACACCAGTAATTCCAGCGTTAGATAAACTTGGCCTTAAGCCAACTTCGGTTCCGTTAAACCATACTGCATTAACGTGCTGATGAACTTGTCCCGGAACTGCTACAACGCATCCAGACCGAGTAACAGCATGACTATCAACGATAGTATTCCATGCTGAGCGGCTGCCACCGTCAATAGGAGGTAAGCTAACCCCGGAAGTAATTACTCTAGTATTATGACCATCAGTTAAATGCACAGTCCAGGTTCTAGTATGGTTTACATCTTGGTTAGCGGGTCTTTGGATTGAACCAGCTAATTCGGAACGAGTTAATACTTGAGAAGCAGCATTATTATCAGGAGTGACAGTAATGTGTCCACTTAAGCCTGCAACGGAGTTTAACTCAAAACGGCTCCAACGTATCATTCTACCTTGGCGTTCTGCTGCTGATACTGCTTGGTCTGGAACCACAGGAGCAGCATGAGCTAAAGGCGGAGTTGTAGTAGTTGTATTGTTAGCAGTTACAGTATTAGCTCTAGTTATAGCTAAAGTAGTAGTACCATTAACATTACTTGCAGTAGCGGTTAACGCTTGAGTAGTAATTCCACTACGAGTAACTACTACGGTATTGAAACCATCAGTGTTAGTTAAATCCAAAGCGTAAGTATCAGCATCACCATTACCACGACCTAACGGGTCGAATCTAAGAGTAACGCCATGCCAAGCATTACGAGTTCTAGTTCCTTGGGGTCTAGCAGTAGTAGATAAAGTACCCATAACTGGATTATGAGTTCCTAAAGTAGTTCTGTCTGGTAATGCTGAATGAGCTAAGTTATTAGTCCAACTCGTTCCACTCCATCCATCTAAGTTACCAATAGCGAAACCATTTCTGAACTCAATATCAACCTCTGCTGTTCTAGTATTAGTTCTATGAGCAGTAGTTCTAATTCCTAATTCATCTGTTGTTATATCAGTGTTAGTAGCTCCTTGTTGCACACAAGTTACCACATCGGAGAATCCACCCTCACCAGTAACTTGAGCTTGGAAAGTATGAGTTCTAGCATGAGTGCTAGTTGAAACTGGGCCAGAACCTAGTCTATCGAAGCGTTGACCATAACCAGCAACACGTCCACTAATACCAAGAGGAATACTAGCAGTAGTAGCTGTTTGCAATGACCAGGGGCCAGGGTTAGCAGCACTGAAAGTATTTGGATGACTAGCACCAATTTGATGTCTAACCCAGTGTTGAGTATCAGGATAAAGCTCATCTTGAGTTTGCCCCATGAAAGAAGTTACTACTGCTGACCTTGTTGTTACGTCATTTACGATACATTGAGGGTTGGCGGGTCTAGTCCAAGCAGATGCGACTGGGACGGAGCCAGGAGCCGTAGGGTCGCCGTTATGCGAAGTAGCACCACGCCCAGAAGTATTAACTCCAAAAACAGAATAGAAGTATTCACGTCCAGTTAATAATGTTGGTCCAAAAGTAATGCTTGGATTAGCAGCAGTTCCAGTTCCGGTTGCTGGTGTTCCATTAGAAATACCACCAATAGTTAAATTGGCATTAGCATTAGTGATAACATTACCAGTTAGATTACCTGCTACTGGAACTGCACCTTGTTGAGTATAAGTGTATTGTCCAATAGCAGTATTCATTGCTCTTAGTCTTGCAGGAGCATTTTGATGTTGGGCTACTGTATGTAGAATTACTGCTGCTTGAGCACGAGTAATGTTACCAGTAGCGGATGCAATGGGATTATCTCCGGTAATTCTGGCGTTAACCCATCCTGCGAACTGAGCATGAGTTACTAGATTAAGGTCAACGGAACCATTAGCATTAACACCAACACCAGCAGAATTAGTGCTAGTAAAGCCAGTGAAGAAGCTACTGAATCCGCTAACATTAGTGAAAGCCCATGATAATTCACGATAATGGATATGCGTTACTGGAATTCCAGGAACATTGGAGACATGAGGTGGAACAAAGTTTTGGTCGCCAAATGCTCTGAATAAGAAAGCTGCTGTTGCGTGTACATTCAGGTTGTTATTTGGTCTGAAAGTTCCATCAGGCCATCCGGCAGCAATGCCAGTCCTGTTTAACCATTCAATTTGTGTCCTATTAGGATGGTTACTAATATCCGTAAAAGTACTTCTTTCAGGGGTTGGAATTGCAGGTGTAGCTGTAATTGCATTGAAGTTCTGAGTAAAGTTAGCTCTATTGGATAAAGAGTAAAGAACTTGGAATCCAGCATCTCTGTGACCAACAGGTGCAGGTTGAACTCCTCCAACTGGAACACCTGACGTTGCTTGATTACCATTTACTACAACTGCTACTGGTCCTCTAGTAGTTACTGCTCCAGTAGCGTTAAGCCAAGTTGCTGGAGTCCAAGTTAAAGTATGAGTCCTAGCATCACCTGAAGTTCCTTGAGCACCAGCAGGTGAAACTACTGGTGATAACACTGGGGCTGCTGGTGCTGTGAAAGCTCCAACTAAACCATTAGCGGCTACTGCTTGAGTGGTTCCAGGGTTTGGTTCAGCTCTTCTTACAATACCCATTCCATTATTAGCAGTTGCTCTATCATTTCTGACTTCTAAACCATGACGTAGGATTCCTGAGTTAGTTAATCCACCATTTAGGCTTTGCCTGTTCCTGAATTGACGGGTTGCTAATAACCCTAAGTCTGCTCTACCATCATTGCCTTCACGGGCAGATAGTTCATTTACTGCTAATTGCTCCCAACGGTTAACTGGAACTATTTGGTAGGGCACAGTAGATTCTGGTTTCGCTACATGGGGGTAGCCGGATTGGCGGTTTTGTACCGGGTTCAATTTCTTATTTACGTTATAATGAAACTATCTCCTATATCTTAAGTTTGTTGCTTAGATATAGGAGATAGTTATAGCTAGATTAACTTTTAGAATCGCAAATCTTCGCTAGAGATGCGGCGAGTTGCTCGCTTAGCTGCTGGCTTCTTGGTTGCAGTAGCTACTTTCTTTGCATGAGCCTTTTTCGCAGTTTGAGTTTGCTTAGTAGTAGTCTTACGAGTGGCAGACTTCTTTACTGTTGGAGTTTCATCTTCTGGGGAATAAGGAGTTCCCATGTAGATGATGTTATTACCAATGCGGCGAAGTAGTGCGTTCCATGTTGCTGGCTTAGTTTCTTGAATTGCTGGGTATTGGCTATCTAATGGTTCATTAGATATAAAGTAAACGTGATTGAAGCCAGCCCACTTATTATGATAACGTGCTGGAAGCTTAACAGGCCACTTATCTGTTAGCTTCAATAGATAGCCGAAGTTGCTGATGCTGGAATGGAACTCATCGAAAACAACTACTGGTTGACCAGAATAGTTATCGAAAGGATGAATGTAGTCATCTACAACATAAACATCTTCAAATCCATGCTTGGCATAAATGCTGTGTGTTTTACCAGCACCAGTAACACCCCAGATATAGGTTACAGTAACATCTCTTTCCTTTTTAGAGAACTTATCTGCAAGTACAGCAGCTTCGACAGCTTCAAGTTTGCGTTCATGCCATGCAGCTTGAGGTAGTTCAAGTATTAGGTGTTCCAGAGAATTGCCAGCTTTAACCATTCCGTAAAGGTCATTGAAGTTAGCTTTGATTGCAACTTCTTTAGCTTCTTTTACTCTGAACTTAAAGGTTCCTTTCTGGAAACGGACTGGGTTAGCTGTTGGGTAAGCAGTACGTTCTTTAGTTACATAATTAAGAGTAGCTTGTGGGTCAGTTACTTCTTCAATGTGAGCAGTAGGAAACTTTTTCTTCAGAGTTAAAAAAGCAATAGGGTTACGATGCTCAATGAAAACATGATAGTGAACGTAACCAGTTTTAGAACCTTTTTCTTGCTGGCCAGCGTAAGTAGTATACTTATCTAGCTGGAACTTGATTTGCTCAACTGAGTACTGTTCAGCAGAAAGAGTAATCAGCCAGCGGCGATTACGAGTGTTCTTTACAGGTGCAATGTCCACGGATGGAACTTCAATGCCAGTAATGGATTCAATGGTTGCAGAATCGCTATTGGTTTTTTGGTTAGACAGGATTGTCATGTTAATAAATCTCCTTAAAGATTTAATTGGTTGATTGTTGAAAGATGTATCTGGATAGGCACAGCTTTTATACGCAATAAGCACAACTTTATTAGTTGCTTTAGTATATGAGTTTCCCTTATGTGAACTGATATACTTATAGGCATAGACACAAGCACAAGCGAGTGGAGTAACACTAAACCACTCGCCATCTTCCGCTTAACGTTCTGCATTGACTGGCTGCGCCCGGTACTGCGTACCAGCTTGCCGCCTCTGCAATCACTACGGAAGATGTATACCAGAGCAGTTAATACTATTGTTATAAGAACCGTTAACATCTAGACTCATCTCTCAATCCGGTGGCCCCACTTTGGAGTCACATTAGGGAAAATGCGCAACTTCTTATTCTCAGCACAGAAGCAACGGGTGCCTAGAGTGTGTTTAGTGCTTAAAACCCAGATAAATAAAGGGATTGTAGGCAATATCTCAACGAACCTGCGGAAGCCACCAGCAACACTTAAAATGTATTCTGGCCCAACGGTTACTGAAGCTTCTTCAGTTACTAATTTAATGACGCCACTAATGCGGCTATTACATTTGCAGAATATTCATGCTCAATTAGCTCTTTACTATAAACAAAACAGGCCCTTTCAGTTAAGAAAGAGCCTGTCTCCGTATGAATTTGTGGATTATTCAATTAGCGATTCTGAACCTTTATTTGCTTTCACCCAGTTTGCAAGTTTGTTATACTTTGCCCGAACCTTGGCGAGTTCAGTTTGACTGTCATCCAAGGCTACTGAATACTTCTCACAACTTAAATGTTCAGTGAATGAATCCAAGAACGGTTCAAGTTTAGCTTCTGCTTCAAGTGTTTTGTTAGCATATTCGGCAGTTTCACATTTTGCTTCTGTGATTTGTTCACCGGAATACAGCACAGCTTCAAGATGCCTAGAGATGGATTTTCTGAAATCTGATCTGATTTCATTGAGGCCAGCCACTTTATTATCTAGCTTATCTTGCGCTAACCCAGCTTTAACTAAATAATACTCATTAAGGATGGGAACTAGCTTTAACTGCGTGGCTTGGAACTCTAGTTTACCCAAGTACATCGCAGCTTCTACAATTTCAGCAGTTGCAGAATTGAGTTTCTTACTGAACTCCTGATTGACGCGGTTTTCTTCATTATCCAACCAAGCCTGCTCGTTATTCCAGGCAGTTTCAAGCTCACCCACAGTAGGCTTGGTGAATCCATGAGGAAGTGGGATTCCACGCCACGGCACATTAGCTAGCTGGTTGAGCCTTTGGACTTCAACCTCATAATCAAGGTCATATTCATCATCGTCATAAAGGCGATAGAAATCTTCATCAGGCCCATAGTAATAATTATCAGTATTCATCTTAGTTATCTCCTTTTGTCAAGATGATATTTTCTAGCTCCAAAGCCGCTTCCAAATTGTGGTAACAGCACGGAGTCAATGCTTTCAAATACGCTAAACAAATCTCTGCTCTAGTCCTGCTTTTTAAGATGGAACGCGCGGGAGGCTTCACTGTGTGAATTGACATCTCATAGTATTCTTCAGGCGTGCAACCATCTAAATCCTCTATATCATCTTCCCAATAATAATATAAACAATTAAGAACATCACTAGAACAACAATCATCGAATTGCATTATCCTTGCTCCTTACCTGATTGCGCTGGGCGGGAAACAGGATTGCTTGCCTGGGAAAAACTAGCTGCTCTGTATCTGCAATTAACATCATAAGAATCTTTCCTAGAAGTCACTCTTACCCAAAGTTCAGTAAAATCAACCGGGCGTCCACGCCTAAGCTCAGGGCGTTCCTTACAAGGTACAGTCACTTCAAGTTTCAAAGAATCTTCACGGCCACGAGAATCCTTAACGATTTTATTCATCATCAAATCCCATAAAAGCAACCCGGTTACACTGTCAACTGATTGAGTTTCAGATAGCTTACGTTTGCCGGTTCCTGTGCCATCGTCAACGTACTCAAAGCGGGGGTTTGCAATACCGGAATAATCTCCCATATCAAACCCGTCAATTAACTGAAATTCCATAGGAACCTCACTTCCTGCAATAAAAGTTATTGCTGTTCTGGTAGATACTTGTTTATCTACACAGTATGAAAAAAACTATGCGCAGATAATTAGGGGCGCTTTAGGAATAGTGAGGAATTGAATAAAAATTAAAGCCTTGCTGCTAAAATCTTTTTGGTATATCAGCAGGACTTAGGACTAGAACTCCACCAACGAGGAATGAATAAGTTTAGCCAGATGAGCTTGGCCTGCCGGAGTTAGTGGAGGAGCAGCATCAACAAGGCGTTCAATGTAGGCGGCTAGTTCTGGGTCAAGGTGGGAATTTACAGTAACATGATTAAGGTCGGTCATGCTAGGGATGTGATTTACCTAGAGCGACCTGATGAGTAGTTAGCTAAATGCACAGGTCAGGGCGCCACTGAGCTATGTTTAGCACATTAGAAAACGAGGCTGGTTTTAAGGTTCAGAAAAAATGCTTTCGTAACATCTAGCGACGGAAAGACCCCGGGGCCTTTACTATAGCTTGGTATTGGTGTTCGGTATGATTTGTGTAGGATAGGTGGGAGACTTTGAAGCCAAGCCGCCAGGTTTGGTGGAGTCATCGTTGAAATACCACTCTGATCATAACGGATG
>Ga0268261_10000495_pt1 | contig 24903 bp, 30 predicted proteins | sample TergutNc150P1_FD_190353 | JGI IMG/M metagenome (GOLD analysis project Ga0268261, IMG submission 190353) | Nasutitermes corniger P1 segment gut microbial community from laboratory colony in Florida, USA - Nc150 P1 (SPAdes) (version 2) | ecosystem: Host-associated > Arthropoda: Insects >...
ACCGCGCCGCCGACTGCCCTAATATCATCAATCCGGGCAGTAATCCAGTTACTGATCGCAGTCCAAACGGTTTGCGCTACCGCGCTAATGCGTTTCCACACGCCGATGATGAAATCGCGTAGGGTGCGGGCAATGCGGGTTATTACTGCGATTTCGTCGGCAAAGTGTTCGCTGATGAATTTCCAGGCGGCGGCAGCTAGGAATTTGATTACTTCCCAAATCCACTGGAAGGTTTCTTTAACCGCGCGACCAATAGCGATAATGGTTTCAATCCGAGCTTTTACATTATCGGTAATTGCTTCCCAAATCCACTGGAAGGTTTCTTTAACCGCGCGACCAATAGCGATAATGGTTTCAATCCGAGCTTTTACATTATCGGTAATTGCTTTCCACACGGCCAGGGCGGTAGTTTTGATTAGTTCCCAGGCTTTGACAAAGAAATCTTTTACCGCTTGCGCGCCAGCGATTAGGGCGGCTTTTACTTTATCCCAATTTTTTATAATTAGGACGATGGCGGCAATAAGCGCGATTACCGCTAGGATGACTAGTTTTATTGGGTTGGATTTCATTACAATGTTTAATACTTTTTGGGCGGCGGTTTTAGCTTTGATTACGCCGATGGCGGCTTTATCCATTGCGGTTTTCTTGCCCGTGGCGGCGGCTTCGCCATAGGTGGCGAAAGCTAGGGCTTGAGACCAGGCCGCTTGCGTCTTTTTCAGCGCGGCGACGGTTTTCGCAATTTTGCGGTAAGCGTTCAGCCCGCCGTTTAGGACCAGGATGGCGCCCGATGCAATGGCGATGCGTTTGCCCCAGGTAAATACTTGATCGGAGTTATCCGAAACCCACCCTACGCCCTGGCGTAGCAGTTGGTAAAACTTGGTGACGTATGGCAGTAGTTTGGTGCCGAGTTCGGCCCTGGCGTTTTCCCATTCGACGGTTGCTACTTTTTGTTGCATCGCGGCGGTTTTAAGTTCTACCGCGAACATGCCGTAATGGTCTGCGCCATCCCTAGCGATTAGGGATAGTTTGATTTGGGCTTCGGCGGCTCGTAGGGCTTCGCCTTCCAAATGGTCTAGGCCGCGTGCGGCTAGTTCGGCGTTGATCGCGCTGCGGCTGATATCAACGTTGAAAGCGCCGAGCGCCGCCGAGTTGCCGCGCAGGCCGGTCTGGATTGCGTAGAGTGCGCGCTTGGTGTCGCCGCCGAGTTGCACGCCCAGGTCTGCAGCTTTTTGAATCAGCCAATCAGTTTTCTTTGCAGCTTCATCAAGGGGAACGCCCGCGTTGCGTAGGGCGCCGCCGATTTGCAAACTGGCTTTTTTGTATTCGGCAGCGGTAAGGCCCATGCGAGTAGATGCGGTTTGAGAAGCGCTAACAATGTGGGCGGATTGGTCGGCCCAGAAATGTTTTGCAGCTGCGCCCGCTAGTTCCAGTTTCTTTGCGGCATCTATGGATGATTTGGCAAAGCCGGTTACTGCGCCCAGGGCTACGGTGGCGGGGGCTACTAGCTTTTTGAAAGCGTTTTGGAATTTATCTAGCCCGGTTTGGGTTTCCTTAAACCCTTTAGCAGCTTGTTTGGTGTCGGAAATAATGCGTATCGCCAAAATGGCGGTGCGGTTAGCCATCTGGGTTCCTTTCTTCCATTATTTGCAAAATTGTGTTTATCTGGGCGGTGTTGAGCCGCATTATTTCCGTGATGGGTTGCTGGGTAGCGATTGCGATTGCTAGGTTTAACCGGCTTCGGGAGCCGGTTGGGTAGGGTCGATTTCTACCGCTTCGCCCATCGTTACGTCGGTGGCTTGCTCCAAAAACTCATCTAGCTTCAACTGGGTTTTACCGGCGCGGCGCAAAGCGCTCCAGGCTAGGAATGTGGTTCCGACAAATGGGGCATCTTCGAAGCTGGGCCATTGCCTTTTTGGGCGGGTGAGATCGTAAGCTACCCAATCGCGGTTATCCGTAATTGCGGTTTCAGTGGTGCCATTGATGGTGGCGGTGATCTGGTTTTCATTCAACATTTTTAGTGGCCTTTGCCTTTGATTTGGTCTAGGATTTTTTCGCAACTCGCGAAGTACGCTTCGCGCCAGGCCGGTTCCGTGTTTTGGGCGGCGCGGGTAGCGAATAGAGAGGGTCTGATTCCCCGCCGGTGCCAGCCCCAATGGATGGGGTTGGCGTAGGGTACGGATTTGAAACCCGCGCGGATGGTGGTGTTTGTCCTGGTGGCCGTGGCGCGGACGGTGCCCGCCAACCTGCCGGTGCGCACGGGGCAACCGGCCCTTACTGCGGGGGTAGCGATTTGGCCGATTTTTTGGTGGGCTTCGCGCATGTTTTCGAAGTCCACACCAGCGGCTCGCATTTGTTTGCGTAGCTCGCGGGCACCTTCCACGGTCGCCAGTGACAACATTGGGGTTACTCTTGCGGGAATACTCGGACGATTACCGGGTCGGTATCTTCATCGTCGGAGACGATTAGGCCGCGTGATTCTTCCGGGCCGGTCGGCGGAGTCCAGGTGCCAGAATTGGAACCTAATACCGGCTCGCCAACTAGGGGAAACTCGAAATCGCTGCCGGGTTTGGTGTTCACATCGCCGCCGAGGGCTACGGCTTCCACGATCAGATTTCCGCCGATTGGTGCCCCGGCGGTTTTATCGGGTTGGAAACGGAAGGGCATTGGCTGGCCGCGATGGTTGAACAGAAATTCCCAGGTGGATTCTGGCAGGCCGTAGTCTTGGTCTAGGTTGCCAGAGAGCACCCAGGTTTCGGAGCGGTCGCCTGCATCGGTATCGCCGCTCAAATAGTAGCGGGGTTCGCCCCGGTCAACGCTGGGGGTGAGGGTGACGCTGGTGCAGCGGCGGGCCAGGTTTGCGATCGCGCCCGGTTCGCCGATTTCTAGGACGCCTGGCCCCATAATCATTTTGGTTTTCATTATTGTGTCCTTTCGGGGGGGGAGTTCGTCTTGGAACGTGAAGCTGAACGATGGCAGCGGATCGGCTGCGTGGTTCGGCAGTGGGATAGCTTCGGCGTGGAAGGTGTCGATGATGCCCCAGGTTTTTTGGATGGCGTTAAGCATTACGCCCAGGCGGGCCAGGGCGGTTACGGGGTTTTGTTCGCGCTCAATTAGGTACACTTTCCAGGTGATGGTTAGGGTTTCTTTGTCGAGCTTGTCAAAGGTGCCGGCGTCATAGTCCAGGGATAGCAGTGCGCCGGGTAGGTTGAGATCGCGTTCATCTAGTACGCACACGATGCCAGCGGGTAGGGCGGTGGTGAGTTCTAGGGCCACTTTGGCGGCGTATTCGCCCAGGTTTTCTAGTGCCATGGGGTTAGCCGACTTTCGGGAGTTGGTAGCCGTCAATGCGGAGCATCCGGGCTAGGTCTGGGTCGTAGCGTGAAACGTAGCTAATGCCGGTTTCGGTTAGGGCTTCTACGCCGTTGGGTGAGTTGCGGCGGCGCAACCACCTAGCAGCTAGCATGGTTGCGCCGAGTCTGGTAGTGGCATCCCACTCGCCATTGGGGTAGCGGCCTACGTCGGGGCAGTCAGCATGGATGAAAGCGTTTACCGCTTCCACTACTGCGACTAGATCGGCATCAACGGGTACCCGCGCCCAGGTGGCTACCTCTTCGGGGGTTAGGGTGCTGGCTGCCGCCCTGGCTTCGGCTAGCTCGATCAGGGCCAGGGCGGCATCGGCTGGGGTAAGCATGGTTTTACGTTGCCGATGCTTACTTAGCGCCCTTAGGGGCGTTGGGGTTGGCGACGTTGACGATGACGGTTTCGGGGTCTTCCACGATCACATCGGCATCAACTACGGGCAGGCCGTCGACGATGACGTGCAGGGCATCGGTGCCAGCCGGGATAACATCAAGGCGCAGTACAGCGCGCGGGTCGGTTACCAGCATGGCCCAGTACCGGAACACGCCTACATCAATCCAGCCGAGGCGTTCTTGGATTTCGTGGGCGGTCACGCGGAACCATGGGGTTTCCCAGAATTTGAAAGCGCGCTTATCGTAGGCAAGTACGGTGTAATCGGGCAGTTCTGGGGCCAGTTCGGCGGTCAGGTTCGGACTGATGGAAAGCTTGCCGTCGCGGATATCTACCGCGCCTTGCTTTTGCAACCACCAGGGCACTTTGTCCGCTGGCAGGTTAGCATAATCGGCGTAAGCCTTTGCGCCCATGCGGATATGGTCGATGCGGAAACCGAGCTTACTGGCTGCGGTGCTGATCGCCAACAATGCTGCCGGGATGGAAGCGGCGGCGGTTAGTTGGGTGGCTTCGGTCAGGGCGGCGCCCAGGGCTTGAGATTCCACCTGGCGGGCGTAGTCTTTGCCAGCTTCAGCAAACCAGTCGTCTTGAATCTTGGAGCCGCCGAAATCGAACCAGATGCGGCAGATCGCTACGGCCCCGGCCAGGCCGTGGGCTTCGACTTCTACGGGTTCGAGTTCGGGCGTGCCGCCAGTTGGCACATCCTTAGAGCAATCCCAGGGGCCGACAATCGGGTGCGTCCACTTTTTGCGGAAACCGAGCATCTTCGGGGCGGTCAGTTTGTTGGGCGTGCCCAGGCTTTCGATGAATGGGCGGCCATCCTTGCTAGCTTCCCAGATTTCGCCAATCCATTGCGGGCGCAGGTAGGCAATACCGTTGCCGTTTTCGTCTTGGTCAAGATCGGGGGTTAGTTCGGTCAGGTACTGGGCTTCGCCAGCTACGGCAGCGCCGATGCCTTCCAAGGGGCGCCCATCGGCAATGTACTTGCCGATGTTGGCTTCCACCTGGCGCAGTGATAACGCGGTGTTTTCACTGGTGTTGATCGCGGGCGGGTTTGCAGCCGCGATCACCGGCGCCATCGGCTGGGTGGTGTTGGCCGACAATGTTGCGGCCATCATCTCCCTGAGTTGGGCTAGTTGTTCTTCGGTAAACATGGGATTGTTCCCTTCTTTTTGGTTGAGGTGGGCTTTTACTTCGGTGATACGGGCGCCCTCAAAGGCGGGGCAGGCAACTAGGGAAGTTTCGTAGAGGCGGGCTTTGGTGATGATGTAAGCGTTTTGGTTTTCATCCCAGGTGTAACCGTCATCGTCGCAAGCGAAACCCACGCTTAGGGCGTCGCGTAATCCTTTGGCGGCTTGGTCTAGGGCGTAATCGCCTAATTCGGTTTCGGCTACTTTGAAAGTAATCCGTAAATCGTTATCGGTTTCATTAATGGTAAGGGCGAAACCGACGGGTTTTTCATCATTGTGATCTAGCAGTAATTTGACATATGCGGGGTCGGCGTATTCCAGGGCGCCTTTTTCGATAATCAAGTTGTTTGAGCATTTGATGCCGTATTGGGTGGCGATGCCGCTAATGGTTCGGGATTCGGTATTTAGTGTGAATTGTTTAGCTTGGAGTTGAATTTTCATGGTAGTAATTCGCCCCTTTCCATTTGGCGTAATTCTTCGAGCGTGTAGATTCCGGTTTCAAGTGCTTTTTTGTAGGCATCCATGCGTTCTTTGAAGTCGCCGCGTAGGATTTCTACGGTGTTGAATCTGGCCCATTGGCCGCGCCGGGTGAGATCGTTTTGGCTGATGCGCCCGGCGATGGCGTCTAGGTAGGGCATTACAAAGTAGTCCAGGGCTTCGCGGCTGCGGGTGCCCACATTGGAGTAAGTAAGGGAGCTACCGCTGATAGAAATGTTTGCTACCCAGTCCGGGGCGCCGATTAGATCGCACAAATCTAGGGCGGCAGCTTTGCGGCCTTCCACCAATAACTGTTCGGGGTGCTGGCCGAGCGTGCGGGCTTCAATCCCGGCGTTAGTGAAACCGACGCCGCCGGTTCTACGGTTGCGCCGCGCCCGCGCCCAGGTGGCTACCAGTTGGCTGATCTCGTTTTGGGATAGTTCTTTGCCGCCGGTTTGGTGTAGGTCGATGCTGGGCACTGGGTTTTCCGTGGCTTTGCTGTAAGCGCGGCCCAGGCGCCAGGCGTTGAGTATTTCGGTTTTCCCGAAATTGAGTAAACCCTCATGGGGTGCATCGAAGCGGAATATTTCCCGAGGCTGGAAGTGGCGCCCATCATTGTGGCCGGTTAGGTTGCCCTGGTCATCGAAAGTGCCCAGGGTTTCGGGGATTAGCTCAAAGCGGCGGGCGCGGGCGCCGTCGGTTTCGCTAGCCCATTCGGTGGCTACTAGCCAGGCGCGGCCATAGAACAGCATTTGATCGCACATCCACCCAATGGTTTGGGAGCGCGGGCGGCCACGTTCGGGGAACCGGGCTATGGCTGGTTGAGGTTCTACGCGCTGCAACTCGGAGTCAAAGACTTCGATTGGGAGGCGTGAGGCGAGGGCAAATAGGGTGTGTCGGCATTTGGCAATCGTCGGTATCGACATTGCCAGGGAGCGGGTTACCTGCGGGTCGGCGTCATCGTCTAGGCCGAACAGGCAAGCCTTTAACATAGCTTGGAGTTGGTTATCGTCATGGCGTGACCATGGGCTAATCGTTCCGGGCGGAACCAGTTGGCCGGTCGCTTCGCCGGTAGATTGAGGCACTACCGGGGCAGCTTGAACGCCAGCACTCTTAGAGGTTGCCGCTTGGTTCAAAATGTTGAACCGTCGCAACGGGCTGAACGTTTTTGCCATAGCTCAATCGTGCGGATTTTGCGTAACGCGGCGGAAACATTAACGCCGCCCCGGCGTGTTGCGGAGCGGCGTTAATGGGATTCGGCTTAGTTCAAATTCTACTTCATTCGGGCACGGTAATTAGCCATTCTAGCTGCCGTGTCTATTTGTTTCCTATTTTGATTGTGTGAATAACCGAAATGAATCTTAATCGCGTTTCGCGCTTCCTCATATGTCGGTCGAAGTGAACGCCATCCACATTCGCACCCAGCCAATGAATTGTTATCGCCCTTATCAATCCACCATTTCATTTTTCTTACCTTTTGTGTTATCGAATTAAGACAAATAGCGCGCCTAATTGCGCAAACTGTATTTATGTGATGACCGCGTCGAGTATTATTATTATTACCCGACGGGGAAGCTACCGTAACCGGAAAGGATAAAGTGGAAAACATTATGTTATCCATTGAGTTCATAAAGGTAGCCATAGAGTTAGCCGCGCTAGCGTGGTTGATAACTAGGCCAGAAAGGTAGAAAGGCGGCGGGCCGTGATATCAGAACTATCTCGGCCCCGCCCGCCGGGTTATTACTTTATCATGCTAACCACCTCCGTATATGAATGGGGCGGGGGTTTGGGGTTTGCCGTGGTCGAATAGGCGTAGGGCTACGGTGGCGGCGATGATGCGGCTGATTGGGGTGGCGCTGTTTACCCGATCCCACATGGTTAGTTGGCCGACGCGGCGGGTGGTGGCGCCAGCTAGTTCACAGTCCCACCCTGGGTCGCCATCGTGGAATGGTAGAGGTTCGCCATCGTCGGGTTTGAATAGGTGTATGAAGTCGCCGGTGGCGGTGCCGAAGTCGTTTGGGCCTAAGCGTTCTATTTCGATTCCGGCTGCTTCCAGATCGTCTAGCACGGATTTGACTGGCCCGGCGTTATCGGCACCGATGGGTGCCCCGCTTTTGGCTAGTTGGGGTATCAGGGTTTGGAGCCAGTGGGTGCCGGGGCCGGACTGGATGACTTTGAAGCAGGCGGCGCCGTGATTGTTGCGCCAGGCGGCGACGATGGCGGCTTCGCTGCGGTCGTAGGCAACATCGAAACCGACGGCCAATTGTTCGGGGCGTTCCAGGTCTTCAACTGCGCAGGTTTCCCATACGTCTAGCGGGATGATGGTTTCCAGGCTCTTTGTCCATTGGTTGGCCATGTTGCGGGCGAACACGCCGGGCGGTAGGTCGCGGCGTTCTTCATCCCAGCGGGCGCGACTGTACAGGTGGCCGATGGCGGGATGGTAATCAGCTGCGGCAGGGTCGGTTAGGTCGGTATCGTCGGGTAAGCTCCATTCCCAAAACGCCATGCCAGCGTGTGGGTTCGCGTAGTCGCGGCGCCCGCGTTCCCTTAGTTCTAGCAAGTATTCCGATTCTGCGGTGCCAGCAGCTGAGACTATCCAGGATTGGCGATCTGCGCGGGTGAGTTGGGCGCCGCGCACTGCGGCATCTAGGGCGGCGCCTTTGACGGCATCGAACGCCCAGGCTTCATCAATGCTCACCATGGGCACACTGTCGCCGTGACCACTGGTTTTTGATGGTGGGAATGGAGCGATGGTGGAGGTGTTGGGGAACGTTAATAGCTCGCTGCCTTGCGCGCGGCGGATGGTGGCGGTACTCGCGAGGGTGGGGTTATGTTCGCAGGCATCTACTACGTCGCGCCAGCGTGATGTGGCGTACTTGCCGAGTTGGGCCGTCATTAGGCAACGGGTGCCCGGTTCAGCTAGTGCCCGGTCAACGTTGGCGGCGCGCATTAGCACGGTCTTGCCAGACTGGCGGGGAACCAAAATGACCACTAGGGGGTAAACCCAGGGAACGCGGCAGCGTTGCAACCGGCTTACGGCGCTGGCGGCGGCTTCGAAATCCCGGGCCGCTTTCGCTTTCAGATACTCGCCATATGCGACTGCACGGGCGGCTTTCGTAGCAGCAATATCTTCCGTGCGCTGTTCCAGTGCCACCATGGCCACATGTTTTTGCCAGGGAAGCAGCGGAAGGCCGATCAGCGCGGCGACGTGCGCCAGGCGCGGGCCATAGCTAACGTTTGCGGGGTTGCGGGGTGTGCCGAACCGGGGGGCTGGGAAATCAAGATCAGCCATGCAGCACCTCAATGCCGATGCGATGCAATTCGTTTTCTAGGGCAGTCCAGGCATCATCTATCGCGGCCACGGGTTCGGGCAGCTGGCGGCGCAGTTCTTCGATTTGCGCCCTGAGTTGGGTTTTAGCGATGGTGGCTTTGGGTGTGTTATCAATATCTAGGGCAGCGCCCAAAATGTTGGCTTTCAGTAGCTCATGGCGAGGTTCTAGCAGGCCCAGGGCTTCCAACTCGTTTAGCGTGACCGTGGCAGCGGCGTGCATCGCGCCTGGTTTGTGGGGTTCGGGGCCGAACCCTGGCAGGTAGCCTTGCATTTCCGTTGCCTTTTTTGGTTAGTTGTGGATAAATGGGTGATTCCGGTTTTTTTCTGGCGCCATCGGGGGGAGAAAGCAGGCTGGCGCGGGATGACTAGGCGCTTGGTTCTTAAAAAACCAGGCTGTGTTATCGGTCTTTGCGGGGCGTCGGAAGCGTTGCAGCAATTCCGGCGTGAGTGGCTTGCTGCCGCGCACTTGATTGCACTTCAAACCGCAAACCGGGCAGGGCCGCTTATTGCTGTGGGCTGGGCGCAGGTTGCTAATGTCATTGCTGCCGCCACGGATTACTGGGGTCAAATGATCGGCAGAGGTAGCGCCAGGGTGCAGGCATAAATGGCACAGGTCGCCGTACTCGTTAAGGCACGCCCTGACTATCGCCTGCCAGCCTGATCCGCCGAGTCTCATAGCTCGCCCGGCTGGAAGTGGAAGGCAGCGCACGCCGCGCGGCGTGGAAACTGGCAAAGGTGCGCCCGGCTTAGTCCGCAAACCGGGCAAGTTGGCTTTGGCTTGGCAGTTGGCTTGGCAGTTGGCTTGGCAGTTGGCTTGGCAGTTGGCTTGGCACAGCCTCCGCATTGGGGCCGGAAGGGGTGGCGCCAGCCGCGCCGATGTTCAGCGGTGCAACGTTCGCAACGTGCAGCGGCATCGGCTAGGTGGGTGGAGTGGACGGGGCAGATCATGGCACTATCCGGCGGGCATCTTTATCGCGGGCAGCATTGGCCGCGTCTCCCAGGGTGTGGACTAGGTGCATGGCCCATCGGTATTCATTTTCAAACCTAACCGGGTGCTCGACAGTGTTGCAGCTGCAAGTAATCGGGTAGCGGCATCCGCCGATGGTGCTGCGGCGTGGGAAGTGTTCGGTAATGTGGATCGCCGCTTGGTTTTCTAAGTTAGTGTTTGCCATCGTCCTGCCCTTAGTATTTAGCTGTGCTTAATAGTTTTTAGATTCGAGACGCTTCGCGCCGCTTTGCTTGTTGCCCCCAGGGTTTGCCGCCGGGCATCCGTTTAGCCCCGTAGACGCCAACACGTTTAGCCCCCCCGGTCAAGGAGCGGCTTTCAGTAACGTGTTTGGCACTTACTGAAGTTGGCCGAATCCAGCAAGTGGGCCGCTTTATCCCTGCGGCGTAGGTTTTTGGTTCATGCTCCCCGTAAGCTGAGTGTCAAGATTCCCAGGCACTTCCATCCGTCACGCGTGGCGTGCTTCAACTCTTCCCTGGTTCCCGATCGCGGGGCGGCTGTTTTTTAGTTAGCAAGCGGTAAAGCCGTAAAGGGTAAAACCGCGCGGCGCGCTAGGGCGGCATTGCCGTTTGCGCCAGAAATGAAATAAACCTCGCACCACCGTTTAAACTGTGGTGCGAGGTTGCTCGTTGCTCCCCCTGATGGACTCGAACCATCAACCTGCCGGTTAACAGCCGGCTGCTCTGCCAATTGAGCTAAGGAGGATCGGCACCCTTTTGAGGAGCCACGGAATAGCCTACCTACCTTGGCGCCGGGAATCAAGTTGAGGGCGGTAAGTGTTGCGGTAGGTGGCAGGTTTGCGGGGCGGACGCAGCCAAAACGCAGCTAACTAGCCTCGTATTCAGCCTCGATGGCAGCACGGATCACAATCTCCTCTGGTTGGAACACCAAACCGCTGCCGCCGCCCGCGTCCATCGCCATCATCGTGCGCGCCCCAACTGCCATCGGGTAGTTTTCTACAAAACCACCGCCGCTGCCGCGTTCGGTGAGCAAACCTGGGTCAGCGATGATGGTGGGCACAATCTCAGTTGCCCCAGCCGCCGATGCCAAACGCATGGCCTTTTCCGTCACGCGGCGCACCACTTCGGTTTGGGCATCAGCCTGAGCTAACTCTTCGGTGCGTTTGGTAAGTTCCCAGTTCACACCTTGCACTTCAACATCGGGCAAGGTGGCTACCTCTTCAATGAAGCGGAATAGCGCCCCAAAATCGTTGAACCGGGCGCTCATAGTGCAGGTGGTGGTGTAAATGAAGGGCAGTTGCTTGCCGCGCTCATGCCACGGGCGGTGGGCGGAGTTGCTGACTTGGCCTTGGTTGAATGCCGTGATGGGGCCACTGCCCGGATTGAGTAGCTGATGCACCTTTTGGGTTAAGTCCGCTAGCGCGGCGGTGGCAGCGCCGGTTACCTCTGATTTTTCCGAGCCTTCAGCTTGGACGCGCAGTAAAACGGTTCCACGCTCGGGTTGTAAGCGAACTTCAAAAGTATCTGAGACTCGGATCAGCATAGTTAGCGGTTAATGCTCTCTACTTCGTAGCCTGCCTCGGCTACTGCATCGGTAATGGCGGCATCAGTTAAGGGCTGATCAGAGCCGATCTGGGCGGTGGACAGCCCGCCTTTTACCAGGTCAATCGCGACCTCGGTGGCACCCGCAGCTTCCAACTCTTCCGTGACGGACATAACGCAATGCCCACACGTCATTCCTTTGATGGTGACTGCAACTTTTTCCATGCCCCCGATGGTGCCACAAACCCCGGACAATCGCGCCCAGACCCTTCCGACAAACGCCCTTCAGTTTGACAATGATTCTCATTATTGTTGAGAATGGTTATCATGTTCAACACCCATCCCCGACCCAACGCTAGTCGGATACGCAAACCTGCCCTCATCGCGGGATTAATTACCGCTGTTGCAATGCTTGCCTCAGCTTGCACTGGCACAGCTACCAACGGTGATGCTGCGGCATCGGGCAGCGCAGACCGCCCGCTAACCGTGCTGACCAGCTTTTATCCGCTGCAATTTGTGGCCAGCGAGGTGGCTGGGGACCGCGCCAACGTCATCAACCTGACTCCCCCTGCGGCTGACCCGCATGATTTGGAGCTATCCATGGCGGCAGCCAACCAGATTAATACCGCCGATGTGGTGGTTACTTTGGGCGGCTTCCAACCTGCCGTTGACCAGGCCATTGACGCCCGTAACCCCGCCCGCGTGGTTGACGCGGCGCACTATGTAGACTTACTCCCCGCTTCCGGAGGCGGCCACAATCACGATGACGACGATGATCACGCGCACGATGACGGCCACGACCACGACGATGAAGCCGACCATTCACACGACGACGATCACTATGATGAAGGCCACGACGATGACGGCCATGGCCACGGCCACTCGCACGACATCGGCGGCTATGACCCGCACTTTTGGCTAGACCCAATCCGCCTGGGCAGTTTGGCCGAGCCGATTGCGAACGCATTAAGCGAAGCGGAACCGGAATACGCCGATTACTTTCACGCTAACGCCGCTAATTTAGTAGAACGGTTAGCGGAATTAGATGCCGAATTCAAAGCTGGACTAGCGCCTTTTGCCGGTGCCAAACTAGTTACCAGCCACGAGGCCTTTGCCTATTTAGCAAACCGTTATGGCCTAACCCAAGTTGGTATTGCAGGCATTGACCCCGATATTGAACCCTCCCCTGCCCGCTTACGCGAAATTGCCGAAATTGCCCGCGCCAATAATGTGAGCACTATCTTTTATGAAACGCTAATTAGCCCCCGCGTTGCGCAAACTTTAGCCTCCGACTTAGGTATTAATGCCGCCGTTTTACATACTGCCGAGGGCCTCACCACAGCTGAGCAAAATGCGGGTGAAAACTATTTCACAATTATGCGCGCTAATTTGGCTACCTTAAAAGAGCATTTGCAATAAGCCTGCCTAGATTCTGCGTTCTGCGCCCGCTTCGCGAGCTTGCCGCAGAATGACGTAATCTCTGTCATTCTGCGCGCAGCAAAGCGGAGTCGCAGAATCCAAATAAGGCATTAGTGGAATAGAGTGTAATTGTGGCGGCATTAACTAGACCCGATGTGGTTTTCGAGGCGCGGGATTTATGGGTGGGCTTCGATGGCGTTGACGTGCTCAAAGGGATAAACCTCACCGTGCAACGGGGCGAGGTAGTGGCCATTTTGGGCGCTAACGGCTCCGGCAAATCCACGCTGATCCGCACGCTGGTTCGGATCAACACGCCCACCAAAGGCACCGTGATCAGCCCCGATGCCCGCCAAATCGGTTTTGTGCCCCAGCGTGCCAACGCAGGTGGCGGCATTTCCGCCACGGCTTTGGAAGCAGTGGCGTCCGGCTTGCTGGGCAAGGGCCAACTGCGCTTGCCCAGGGGTTGGCGTGCCCGTGCGATGGACGCCTTAGCCCAGGTGGGCCTGGCTGACCGGGCAGGTACGGCCGTGGTTCACCTCAGTGGTGGGCAGCAGCAACGCGTTTACATTGCCCGCGCGCTGGTGCGCCATCCAGAGGTATTGGTGCTAGATGAGCCACTGGCCGGGGTGGACGCCGCCTCGCAGCAGCAACTCGCCGAAGTACTGGCTCGGTTAGCTAAAACCGGCATCACCATCGTAGTCATTTTGCATGAGCTCGGCGCACTATACCCGCTGATTACACGCGCCATCGTGCTAAACGAGGGCCGCATTGTGGCCGACGGGCCGCCCAGTTTAACGCCCGATGGTGACGCGCCCACCCATGCCGGGGTCACGGGGCATTTAGAAGATGAGATTTCGGCGCTGCGCGCACAATTAGCGGAACATGAAAGCGGATTCCCAGCTTTTAATTCGCAAATCGAAGGCATTACTAAACACCATATTCATAATCACGATGCAGCCGAGGGAGAAGCCTAATGCCTACCGGGTTTTTAGCCATGATAACTGACCCTTTAATGCAACGGGCGTTACTAATTGCCATATTAGTTGGCGCCTGTGGCCCAATTGTGGGTACTTATTTAGTGCAACGCCGCTTATCTTTGTTGGGTGATGGCGTAGGGCACATCGCCTTAACTGGGGTAGCTTTAGGCTGGTTAATTGGCAGTTGGTTGCATGTGCGCCCCGCCGACGCATTAGCAATTCCAGGCGCCGTAGTAGTTGCCACTTTAGGTTCAATTTTAATTGAAGTAGTTAGGCGCCGAGGCGGCACTTCTGGTGATTTAGCTTTGGCTTTAATGTTTTACGGTGGTATTGCCGGTGGCGTATTGATTATTGGTTTAGCTGGCGGTACTTCACGTAATTTGATGGGCTACTTATTTGGTTCCATCAGCGCGGTGACTTGGCAAGATGTAGCTGTCACGGCAGTTTTGTGCGCCGTCATCCTAATTGTTGGACTTGGTTTTAAGAGTGCCTTGTTTGCCGTTAGTAACGATGAAGATTTTGCCGTCGCATCCGGTATGCCAGTTTGGGCGCTTAATATTGCTATTTCAATAGTGGCAGCTTTAACTGTTACTGTCGCAATGCGGGTAGTGGGGTTATTGCTGGTTTCAGCATTAATGATTGTGCCCGTGGCAGTGGCGCAACAATTAACCCACTCATTTAGCCGCACTATGTTAATTGCCTCCATCGTAGGAGTAATTGTTTGCTTAGCCGGGTTAATGTTTACTTGGCGCTTTGATGTCGCCCCCGGCGCTACAATTGTGGTTATTGCCATTCTGGTTTATTTATTGGCAGCCTTAATTCACCCGTTGTTGCATCATCGCCGCAACGGCCACCGTCCCATAAAACAATTCTTACGGCACGATGGCGAAACAAATTCCATCCAATCCAACCCCGATTCAAACTCAGTAATTATTTAAATGTCACAATTAACTACGGAACCAACTTTGTTAAGACCAGCGGCACTGAATTTGGGCCAACCCGTGCGGATGACGCGCCAACGCCAATCGGTGTTGCAACACCTTAGCAACTCCCCTGGCTTTCAATCCGCGCAGCAAATCTACGCCGCGCTGGCAGCATCGGGCACCCCCATCGGGCTAGCCACGGTATACCGCTCGCTGACGGCGCTCAGTGCTAGCAATGAGATTGATGAGTTGAAAACAGCAGAGGGCGAAACGCTGTACCGGCATTGCGCCACGCAAAAGCACCACCATCACCTGGTTTGCCGGGTGTGCGGCACCGCTAAAGAGATTACCGGCCCCAGCCTGGAAAACTTTTTGACCACCGTGGCCGCCAACAATGAGTTCACCGACCTAGAGCACGTGATCGAGATTTGGGGCACTTGCGCCAACTGCCGCCTTTCGTAGAGCGCATCACAGACCTCCGAATGCCCCAGTACAGATTAAGAGGTGATATCAAGGTAGACCAGAATTGCCCGCTCTACATTAACCATCGTGCTCGGCGAAATTGAACCAATCTTGGTACCGAGCGCCCCGCGTGGTACAGTCTGCAATTTATCCGCCATCACCTGGGATTGGGAGCTTAACCCAGTAGTCTCACCTGGCACGACATCCACCCGAACTGGGGAATCTACAATTTGGGAAGTAACTAAAGCAATAGTTACATAATCACTACCCGCGAATAAATCAGACTGCACAATTAACGCAGGGCGCGGTTTTGAAGAAATACGACCCCTACCAGCCACAGTCCAAAGCTCTCCCCGATGCACGGTTACCATTGCTCGCCCATGGTATTCCACGGAGCCAAATCGTCAATTAACTCAGCCAAACCTGCGTCATTTGCATCCGCCCGGTTCATCGCCTCGGTTGCCCGCCGTGCTTCGGCAGCAAACTCCGCAGTGCGAGTATCGGGCACCCAAAACCGAACCTCCCGGTACCCACGCTCACGCATCCGATTCCGATAGGACGCAACCCGTTCCCTAGTCTCAGCCATACAACAATGTTACGCGTAACGGAGTGAAATCGGAAGCGGAACGCGCAGTAGGAAATGTTGAGCGGTTAATTGTTGGAATACCCTTTGCTTTGGTCTTCGTACATATCACGATAAGCATCAACGTAAAATTTTACGCCTTCTGGGTCGACGGGGTAATAATGCCGAAGAAGCCTCATAAATTGAAACAGACCTTCATCACAAGCCACGCAGTCCAGCAACTGGTCAAGCAACCCTTCAACTGCTTGCGGATTTGTAATCCCGTGCTGGATTACGTAATCCACCTCGGGCCGGAGCATCTGCGCACTTTGTTGGTAAAGCTGGTTAAGCCCGGTTGCCATCAAGGTAATCGCACTCAATAATTCGGATTCAAGTCTTTGTTCGCTATCCACGTCAAACATCACTCTCGCCACCAATAGACCCCGCAGGCCATTGGACAATTTTCACTTAGTTTGCATCATGAATGAACTTTACTAACTTTTCGATCTCCTTTTTCAAGTGAATGGCCAGGGCGTGGATTCATCCCAAGCCTCAACTACACACCTTGCAATTTCAGGTTTGTTCGGGTGATTGATTGGATAAGCTTTATTGGCTCAGCACTGATTGAGGGTGTCGACTACTCAATCATGTTTTATGGCGGCGCGTTATTGAATTCCTTAACTGCTGCAGACGATGAAGTTGTAACAGACTTCATCAAGCTAAAGCGCCTTAACCGTAACGTAGCAATTATTATTGATTCTGACAAGAAGGGGTCGCGTTACCACATTAACGCTACTAAGAAGCGTGTCCAAAAGGAAATCTTAAATTATGGCGGCTATTCCCTGGTGACCAATTGCTGCACCATCGAAAATTATGTACCGCCACAGTTACTGGCAGACGCCGTGGCCGCAGTCAACCCGAGAACTAGATTGAAACCAAGTGAGGACGAGTGGCTAAATCCGGTCGGATGGCCCCTCAACCCAGATGATGGCCTTTGCCGAGTACTCAAATGACGCCTTGGGGTACCCGAAACGCGGCTCGACCTGCTGCGCCTCAGCGCGATTTGAGTTATTCTGATAGCACTATGACCGGTTCCGCCTACGCAAGTAGGCCCAGGGCCGGTCTTCAAATTTCTGGAGTAACCGCCATCGTTAAACCATACCTGACCTATGCCGAGCAAGTGGCGCTGCTGTGCAGCCGGGGTATGAGCATCACCGACGAAGACCGCGCAATAGCGACACTGCGAACTGTCAATTACTATCGTCTTAGCGGCTACTGGTACCCATTCCGCCAAATCACCAACGGCGCTCGCGCTGACCAATTTTATCCTGGCACCGACTTTGATGATGTCGTTAGCCTTTACCGATTTGATGAACATCTCCGGGTTGCCACATTCTCGGCCTTGGGCACGGTTGAATTGGCGATACGCTCCCTGCTGGGTCACGAACTTGGCCGGGTTGACCCGCTTGCCCACCTCAACCCGAATCTCCTGGGAGCTAGAGCCAGAACCGGAAATTCCTATGGCAAATGGCTAGGTAAGTTCAATAAAGCTGTGACGGATTCGCCAGAATCCTTTGTTGACCACCACAAAACGAACTACGCTGGAATACTGCCAGTCTGGGCGGCTATTGAAGTGATGGACTGGGGTGCCCTAACCTACCTTTATGGCTTCGCTCCTAATCCCGTGCGTGATGCGGTCGCAGCCGCAACCGGACTAACTAGCCCACAACTTGAAAGCTGGCTTAAAGCGTTAAATGCGGTGCGTAACACCTGCGCCCACCACGGACGGCTGTTCAACCGCGTTCATGCATTGTCGCCGAAGCTATCCGCCGCTGGGCTATTCCCCGAACTTGATTCAGCAACCACCGAATGGAACCGCACCTTTTCTCGCCTCACCATGATTCAATTCTTACTGGCGCAACTCCAAATTGGAAACATACGGCTGTTGCCCGCCGTGGTCAATTCGTACCCCGCAGTAAAGGTGCTTCCCATTTCGCACATGGGTGCGCCCCTTAACTGGAAAACCGCCACCGCTCTTTGGTCGGCTTAAGCTTCTATTCCCAAAACAAAACTAGCCGCGATCTCGCCTTCGGCGCAGTACTTAATTAGTTGCGCGGACGCGATTCGCAACCCACGCCATCGCTATCCCGGTCCAGCCCGGAGTGGAAACCGCGTTCACCTTCCCGGATCGGACGGCCTAGAACTTCCCAAACCTGGGCACAGTTGCGGAAGCGAGTTGGAATTTCGGATTCATCCGGCTCGGGCGATGTTGTCGGCCCTGGGGTAGCAGGTCCCGGTGCTGCATCGTCGCTGGCTGGGCCAGTACCCCAGAGCATTGCATGCCCAGAATCCAACAGCATTTGGTTTAACAACAATTCGGACTGTTGGCTCTCCAAATCAGCAGGCACGCCCAGCCACACGTTACGCCGCAGCCGGTCAAACCGATCCCTGTCAGCCCCATCGGGAGCTAAATAAACGGCTCCGCCAACCGCATCAATCGCATCTTGAGTAAATGCGGTAGCCTCGGCAAAACCAGCAGCACCGCGTTCCGGGGTATCGATGCCAATTAAGCGAATTCGCTCGGTAGCGCCATTCACCTCCACATCGATGGTGTCCCCATCGACCACCCGCACCACTTGCGCAGGCACCAACCCCAACGCCTCAGCCCTTGCCGCCTCAGCAGCAACAAGATCAACCAGAACCGGCGAGTCAAGTTCCACCCCATCAGCAGGAAGCGTTCTAGTTTCAATGGCTTCCGTTGCCAGCTCCGCTTCGATTGCGGTTTGAGTCACCTGTTCAGTGCTTCGTGGCGCAGGTTCAGTTGCGCACCCGCCGGTCAGCAGCAGCGCTATTACGCCGAACCCCGCGCGAAAACTCAGCAAATGCCTGGAAGCCACAGTAACTACCGAACGCCTTGCATTGCACGCCAAATCTCTGCCGCCAGCGAAGGGCCGATGGTGTTTACCCGTTCTAATTCATGTGGGGTAGCTTTACGTATCGCAGCCAAGGTGCCAAAATGATTCAGTAACGCGTCGCGGCGCTTCGGCCCCAAGCCTGGCACCTTGTCCAAAGCTTCCGAAGTGTTTTTGTCAAGCTGTTGCGCTAGCGCGATCAGGCGTTCCTGTTCCACTTTTTGAGCTAGCGCTCTCGCTTCTTCTTGCCTAGCTTGTTCGCGTTGCGCAATAACCCTATTTACATAACTATCAATTGTATTAATCTTGATTGATAGCTCATTGAGTAATCTCTTTTGTGAATCTAACAAGCTTAAATAACTGCCTTTATCATCAAGGGTATTGGCACTCTGTAATGACATTCCTTGCTGTTTCGCTCCAGCTATTACCGCCTCAGCTTGGCGGATCAGGGAATTAGCATCAGCAAGCCCCAAGCTTGAAACTGTTGCCCTAGATTGACCAAGCTTGATTTCGTAATTCGCTAGTTCCCGTTGGAGCGTTGCGATGGAGTTGGGGGCGTCATCGAGTGCAGCTTGATAACCGTCGATATCCTTAGCCTGTTTAGCCGTCGTGGATAAAATTTGGTCACATAATTGTATTGCTCGGGCATTTTCATTAGCGGCATCAAGTTGCTGCGTGCCATCAAAGCTGGCCAGATTTTCTTGAATCTGCCAAGCCGTTTGTGCCTGTGCGTAAGCTTCATTAACCGCAGCCCGATGACGGACCATCAAGGCGGTACCGAATGTTGCCTCAGCAAAGCCTAAATCTTGGTTAGCTTGTTCTAGTTCCCCGACGGCGTGGGTGATGGCGGCGGCTAGCGTTTCTGAGTCAGCATGTACTCTTTCTAGGTACGCAGCTTGGCGCTTCAGCTTCATGCTACGGGCTTTCATCACGCCGTAGCGCACACCAGCGGCAATTAGGGCAATCAAAAACACTGCGGCGGCGCCACTACCCACTAGGCGGCCAAGTAACCAACCAACGATGGCGGCTGGTACTAATGCGAGGATCGGCAGGTTATCAATAACCTTGGCACCAGTGTTACGAGCGAGGGCGTTGTTCACAACCGACTCCATCCCCGTCGCGGTCCAGACCTGAATGGAACCCACGTTCGCCACGATTGATTGGACGCCCCAGCACTTCCCAGACATGGGCACAGTTGCGGAAACGTGCCGGGATATTTAGATCCGGTTCCGGAGTCGCAGTCGGCGTGGGTGTGGGCTGTGCTGCGGCGGCTTGGCGATCCCGCTCGGCTTGTTCGGCAGGCAGCCTGCGCTGCTCTGCCTGTTCGGCCAGGTATTGCTCGCGTGCTACCCGCTCAGCTTCGATACGAGCCGTCTCAATTTCGGCCTGTTCTTGGGCAATCCGTTCTGCTTCAATCCGCGCCTCTGCAGCTTGAACTGCCGCAACTCGCTCAGCTTCCGCAGTTTCCGCTGCTACCCGAGCCTCTTCTGCTCTACGTGCTACGGCATCGTCACTAAGCCGCACCATTAAAGTTACTGGAGTATTCCGGTCTATTTCTTCACCTACCCCAGGGCGTTGTTCATAAACCACCCAATCACTAAGTATTTCATTTTCCAAGGAAACATTGTTTTCCGTAGCCAACGTGGCAACCGTTACATAGTTTTTGGCCGTAATTTGCGCTGCCTGTGCGCCCAAACCCACTACATCTGGCATTAACGTTGGTACTACCGGCATCCCGATAATTGCCGCAATAAACATAACCAATAAAATGCTGACCGGTCCAACCCTTTTGGGGTTTTTTACCGTTCCCCCAGAATCCAAACCAGGCGTAACTGCAGTCTGGAAAGGGGTATTTTGCTGCTTTGCCATAATTCCTTTTCCATTCAAAGTCGAATTTTACTGGCCATATAGTAACCAATTAGCGACAGGAAATTGGAAAATTTGCGCCCAGCTAGCTGCATTCTGGCCGATCAGCATCAAGTCTTAGTCAAAGGTATTCCTTCTATCCCCTAATGGCAGAGAGGCGCGCTACTTCATCGTCAGTCAAAACCAGATCAGCAGCTTTTGCCGAGTCAATGATGGAGGCAGGCTTTGAGGCCCCCGGAATAGGGATAACCCGAGGTGAGAGCGCCAACTCCCAAGCTAAAGTGACCTGGAATGGAGAGACCCCATGGGCTTCAGCGATCTCCAAGAATGGAGCATACTCAGCCCCCAACTCGCCAGACCGGGCACGGGCAATGCCGCCTAATGGACTCCAGGGCAAAAAGGCCAAATCCATTTCATCGCATGTTTCTAATTCCGGCCAAGAATTCAAATAAACCGGCGAGAATTGATTTTGTACCGAAACTAAACGCCCATCTAATATACCTTGGGCTAATTTGATTTGCTCAGTTGAAGCGTTAGAAATACCAGCCATTTCAATCACGCCCTCATCCAACAATTCGCGGATAGCACCTACGGAATCAGCATAAGAAACAGACGGGTCCGGGCGGTGGAATTGATAAAGCCCAATGGAACCTACCCCAAGGCGTTGAGCCGAAGCTTTGGCGGCCTGTTTCAAATAGCGCGGGTCGCCATTTTGGGTCCACCGGCCATCGCCAGGGCGCAAGTGCCCGCCCTTGGTGGCAACCAACACGTCGTCCTGTGAAACGCCAGCCTGCTTGAGCGCCTTAGCAATCAAAATCTCGTTGTGCCCCACCTCATCGGCGTCCCGGTGGTAAGCATCGGCCGTGTCAATGAATGTGACCCCAGCATCGAGCGCCGCGTGGATGGTGGCGATGGACTGCTCTTCCGAGGGCCGCCCCTCAATGGACATGGGCATCCCGCCCAGCCCGATGGCGCTGACCTGACGTTCTCCAATTCTGCGCTGTTGCATACCCGCCAGGTTACCGCAAACCCCAGACATAATATTCACCCGCGATAACCCCAGTAATAACGCAATAAAAACGTCAACTTGCACCGCCGCCACATCGTCGCTACCCTTTACCCAGTTGTCGGTAACAATCGGTTCCGACGATGGCGATGGCCCGGCGCCGCCGCTGAAAGGCGCCCAACACATGGAAAATGTTTCAAATCAAGTAAAGATTGGAGTTGCTGGCTCGGTGATGCTCTAGTGAGCGGGCCGAAAAAACAGCGCGCAGATTTTCGCGTAGAGCGCTCCCGTTTCGCCATTCCCTGCCTGGAACGCCTAATTGTGGCCCCGCTTTGGGTCATGTATGAAGTAAACCTCGGCACCTTGCTGCGCACTTGTGACGCGGTGGGCGCTTGCTTGGCCGTGCCCAATACCGAGTATTACCAACGTTCGCTGAGCCGAGGCGATACCCTGCAAGGCCGCCGCCCGCACATTCATTGGGTGCGGCCCAGCAAAGAAGCTTGGATTAAGCGCAAACGCGACGATGGTTGGCGCTTTGTCGCTGCTGAACTCGCCCTTAACGCCACTCCGCTACCCGCCCTCGCCCCCGCCAAAACGCCCACGGTGCTGCTGCTTGGCAATGAGCGCGATGGCGTACCGGACACGGTGCTGGCCGAAGTGGATGAATGTGTGGAAATCCCGATGGCGGGCTGGGGCGCTAGCCTAAATGTGGCAGTTGCGGGCTCTTTAGTGCTTTACCGCCTAGCTGGAATGTCTTAACAATCACAGATTACGGTTTGAGATATAACCAGCGTGCTTTAAGTACTCTCCATCTGATAAGCACAAACTTGTTATATGCAGAAACAAATGAAATGGCGCCGAATTGGAATCAGCGTAGTTATTGGATTGGCTTTCGGCGGCATGGCTTCTCCTGCGGTCGCCTCAGTGTCGAGCCTATCAGTCCTGAGTGCAAGCGTGTCCACGTCTGCAACTGGGGCGGTATCACCGGGGGCTTTTTGTTCCAGTGAAGGCGCTATCGGTAAAACCAAAGCTGGCACTAAAATGAAATGCAAATCCACCGCAAAAGATCGGCGTCTGCGTTGGCGTCGCGCTTAAAATAAATTCGCAGTTTTCGCTTAGGCGGTCTTTGGTTTAAGCAGTCTTTGGTTTGTTTGGGAAATTAGGCTAGGGCGATAAATTGATTTACAAGAGCGCCTCAAAGACGGATTTTCGTTATCCGGGTGCTTTTGCTGCCTTAATTTCTGTTGGCCTAACTACTGGTGGGCTGTTATTAGGTGGCTGTGCAGCATCGAGCATCTCTGATACCGCTGGGGTGCCCGATGTGGCAACATTGCCGCTTACCAATAGTGAGCTTTCGGCGCTCGATGCCGCCCGCCAACTCACCGTCAAAGGGCGCGCCCCAAAAACCGGTTATACTCGCAGTCAATTTGGGCAAGCCTGGGCCGATGTTGACCGCAATGGCTGCGACACTCGTAATGACATTTTACGGCGTGATTTAACTGACATTGAATATAAACCCGCTACGCGTAATTGCAAAATAATATCCGGATTACTAATTGACCCTTATTCCGGTAATTCTATTCAATTCACACAAGGCGCTAACACCAGTAGCGCAATTCAAATAGACCACGTAGTTGCCCTCTCCGACGCTTGGCAAAAAGGTGCGCAAAGTTGGAGCGAAGCTACCCGCATTATTTTTGCCAATGATCCGCTTAACTTGTTGGCCGTTGATGGCCCCTTAAATCAACAAAAGGGCGATGGCGACACTGCTACTTGGCTCCCGCCCAACAAAGCCTATCGCTGTGCGTATGCGGCCCGGCAAGTCGCGGTAAAGCGACTTTACGGCTTGTGGGTTACCGCTGCAGAGCAGGCCGCCATGGTGCGCGTTTTGACATCGTGCCCCACCCAGCCCTTACCCGATGGTGGTTATGTCACCACTGGCACCATGGAACCAATTCCCGGTGTGGCCGCTCCATCCAACGCCAATACCGACCCCGGTTTCAGCTTACCGTCTTCACCGTCTTCACCTGGGCCTTCCGCCGCTACCCCCACTCCTTCTTCCCCAGCGCCACCCACCTCCCAGCCTCCGATGGCGCCAAGCTCTTCGCTGCCCAATGAATCCCCCGGAAACCCAAACGTTTATTATAAAAACTGCACTGAGGCTTGGGCCGCTGGGGCTGCACCCATCAAAGTTGGCGAGCCGGGCTACGGCAAACACCTAGACCGCGATGGCGATGGCATCGGCTGCGAAACCAAACCCCGCGCCACCGCCCGCTAGTAACTTCTCCTTGCTGTATTAGGCTGGCGGCATGACTGGTTGGTGGGGCACGTTCGGGTTTTCCTGGATCGGGTTAGTTTTTATGCTTTCGCTAGAGGTGCCCAACATTTTGTGGGCGCGCCGCCAACCTGCAGGTTACGACCCCTCGGGTGAGCCTCGCGCATTGCGCCTCATCGAACGTGTCGGCCAGGTGCTATGCACAGCAACCGTACTGCTGCTGCGCCCACCACCGCTGACCGGTTCCCCGTGGCCATGGGCCTGGTGGCTGATCGCCGCCATCGTGCTAATGCTGATTTACGAGGGCTTTTGGGTGCGATACTTCACCGGCGGCCACACTTTATCCGATTTTTACCGGCCACTGTTGAGCGTGCCGATGCCGGGCGCTACCCTGCCAGTGGCCGCTTTTTTTCTGCTCGGCATTTACAATCGAGCTTGGCCATTGATGCTGGCCGCCGTCATTCTCGGCATTGGCCACATCGGCATTCACCGCATCCACGCCCGCCGCCTCGCCACCAACTAATATTTTCACTTACTCAGATGACGCGCAAATAACTTCTTGACTAGTGGATTGCCTAATTTCTCGGGGATATTTTTCGGTTTTTCGCATACCGATATCAGGTAGAAATCGTCGGCAACCAACCACCCCAATGCTTCGGTAACTCCAAACGCGGTGGCCGCCCCAACTACCGACCCAGCAACCGGGATCAGTTTGGTCGCATTGGCAAAAATGTGCCGCCCCACCTGCGTAGTTAGCCCCCACATCATGATTGATTTAGCCAACGATGCCGAAAGTTCGATGTCGAAAACCTTGCCCAACCCGACAATCATGCCCACTTGAATCGCACTAATCGGCCCCGCATCAGCAATGGGGATTGGTACAGCTCCCACCCCCGCCGCAGCACTAGCCGCCGCGTGAATTACTTGGTGGCACTTGCGTTTCTGCTCCGGCGCCATCTGGCTTTTGGCTGTTTTACCCATGCAAAAAACCTTACCCTAATCGGCATCAACGGCGGCGCGCCCTTAGAATTGCCAGATGAAACAATGGACTACAGAAGCCCGCCGGGATGCTGCTGCCAAAGGCTGGGCGCTCCCCGATGGCAGTTACCCCATCGCTGACCGTGATGATGTCCGCGATGCCGTGCTAAGTTATGGTCGCTCCCGCGCAGACCGGGCCGAGGTGAAGCAACACATCATCGAACGTGCCCGCGCGCTGCACGCCGTTGATGAACTTCCTGAGAAATG